>JABLTO010006528.1_pt1 | contig 10295 bp, 8 predicted proteins | sample 7160091 | NCBI WGS metagenome assembly JABLTO01 (sample SAMN14651225, study PRJNA627086) | human gut metagenome | isolation source: feces | host: Homo sapiens
GTATTCTCTATCACAGGACGTGGAACAGTTGCAACTGGTAGAGTAGAGCGTGGAACACTTCACGTATCTGACGAAGTTGAAATCATCGGTATCCACGAGGACGTTAAGAAGACTGTTGTAACAGGAATCGAGATGTTCCGTAAGCTTCTTGATGAGGCTCAGGCTGGAGATAACATCGGAGCACTTCTTCGTGGTATTCAGAGAACAGAGATCGAAAGAGGACAGGTTCTTATCAAACCAGGTACAGTAAGCTGCCATAAGAAATTCACATGCCAGGTTTACGTACTGACAAAAGACGAGGGTGGACGTCATACTCCATTCTTCAACAACTACCGTCCACAGTTCTACTTCAGAACAACAGACGTAACAGGTGTTTGCGAGCTTCCAGAAGGAATCGAGATGTGTATGCCTGGAGATAACGTAGAGATGACAGTTGAACTGATCCATCCAGTAGCTATGGAGGAAGGTCTTCGTTTCGCTATCCGTGAAGGTGGACGTACAGTAGGATCAGGTACAGTTGCTTCAATCATCGAGTAATTAATATCTAGATAGATTTAATATCGATACTTAAAATGAAATATGCCCGCAGGACCTCGGTTCTGCGGGCTTTTCTATTAGTGCGCAAATATACAAAAAAGTATTATCTTAAATATGTTGTGCCTTGAAAAATCCTATTGAAACTGACCGCATTTCTCAGTATAATATCACTATATTAGGAAATACTTTGAAGAACGTCTGTTAGGGAAGATTCTCTAACAGGCGTTTTTAGGGATAATCAAAATCATATGGCTAATGGGAGGAATTTATGGATAAGGCATATTTAAAGCGGGCAAGTACCGTTGCAAAGGTCATTTTTGGAAATGTTTTCTATGCTTTTGTAATCAAACTTTTTCTTTTACCGGGGAATCTGATGACAGGAGGAACAACCGGTATTGGTCTGGTAGTGAAGCATTTTACGGGAGCATCAATTTCTGGATTTGTCTTAGCATTTAATATTGTGATGCTGATAGTTGGAGTGATTTTTCTTGGTAAGAAATTTGCACTGACGACAATTCTCAGTTCTTTCACATATCCAATTGCATTGGAAGCGGCCAATCATATTTTTGGGGATCTGGTGATCACGGATAATCCAATGCTGAATACGATTTTTGCCGGACTTGGAATCGGGATTGGACTTGGTATTGTAATTCGAACAGGAGCTTCTACCGGAGGTATGGATATTCCACCGTTGATTTTGAATAAGTATTTTCGAATTCCGGTGTCAGTGAGTCTGAATGTATTTGATATATTGATTCTGTTACCGCAGATTCTATATAATCCTCCGGAACGCGTTTTATACGGAATTTTACTGGTAATGATCTACACGACAGTGCTGGACAAAGTGTTAGTGATGGGAAATACCAAGACGGAAGTGAAGATTATCAGCAAACAGGTGGAAGAAGTACGTCAGGCAATTCTTGCGCAGGTAGACAGAGGCGTGACGATGCTGTATGGGGAAGGCGGTTACAAACAAGAACAAAAGCAGATTGTATTGAGTATTGTGTCTAATCGAGAACTTCCACAAGTTGAGAAATTGATCAGACAGATTGACCCGGAGGCATTTATGATCATCAGCAGAGTTACAGAGGTACGAGGAAGAGGCTTCTCTTTGAGTAAACATTACGGAGAAGAGGAAGGCTGATGATGCTGCAAAAACAGTACTGTAGATTAAACATTTATAGAATTAAGGAAGAACAGTTGTATGCTAAATAAAAAAGATTTCTTAAAATACGCATCAAAATTAGCCTTTCCGATCATGATTCAAAATTTGATTGGAACATTGGTAAACATTGCCGATACGGTAATGCTTGGATACGTAAGCCAGACGGCGATGTCAGCTTCATCACTTGCGAACCAGTATACGTTTATTCTGTTCTGCTTATATTACGGTATGGCTACAGGAACTTCGGTTCTGTGTGCCCAGTACTGGGGAAAAGGGGATAAAAAGACAGTAGAAAGGATTCTCGGTCTTGCGGAACGGATTTCACTGATCGTCTCGCTTATATTTTTCGTTATTTCCTTTACTATGCCGGTTACGGTTATGAAGATTTTCACAAATAGTCCGGATACGATTGCTGCCGGAAGTGAGTATTTGAAGGTGATTTCATTTTCATTTATGTTTATGGGGTTCTCGCAGGTTTTTATGAGCGCTCTTCGAAGTATTGGAAAAATAATGCTGCCTTCTATTACGTACATTGTTTCTCTTTGTGTCAATGTACTTTGTAATGCCACATTTATCTTTGGTCTGTTTGGATTTCCAAAGCTTGGCGTTACAGGTGTTGCACTTGGTACTGTGATTGCCAGAATTACAGAGGTATTAATTTGTCTCATCTATTCATTAAACAGTTCAGATGTCAGATTCCGGATAAAATATTTCTTTGCGAAATCAGGTATTTTGTTTCATGACTTTATGAAAATTGCCACTCCAGCCGTGGTAAATGATGTTGTCTGGAGTTTTGCCACTTCAGCATTTGCAGCAATTCTTGGGCATATCGGAGATGACATGGTTGCCGCAAATGCGGTTGCTGTTATGGTGGTAAATATTGGTGCTATTGCCTGCCGCGGTTTTGCAAATGCTACGACTATCATTATCAGTCAGGAGTTAGGGAAAGATCAAATTGATACAGCCGGAGAATACGGGAAACGGATGCTTAGGATAACACTTGCTGTAAGCCTGATCGGATGCGTTATTATTCTGGCGATTCGTCCTCTGATACTGGACTTCTATCGGGATAAATTGACCGAGACTGCCCTTTCTTATCTTAGCATTTTTATAATTATGACAACCTGGCGTCTTGTGGGAGAAGGGATTAATACCTGCCTTATATGCGGTTGTTTCAGAGGCGGCGGAGATTCCAGATTTGGAATGATCGTAGATTCCATATTTATGTGGCTTGTTGCAGTTCCGGCTACTTTCCTTGCAGCATATGTTTTTAAATTACCGTCTGTCTGGGTTTACTTTGTAATGACTTTAGATGAGTTCGAGAAAATGCCCGTGGTATTTATTCACTATTTCAGAAAGAAATGGCTTACAAATATTACCAGAGATTTTGATTGAGGAGAAGTATGATCATGTCAAAAGATGAATATCTAATCACAGATGCGCCCCTGAAAGCGTTAACTGTTTTTGCAATGCCTATGATCTTAGGCAGTTTTTTTCAGCAAATATATAATATGGCTGATTCGATCATTGTCGGTCAGTTTGTTGGTTCTTCGGCACTTGCGGCTGTCGGTGCCTGTGCTGCACTTACGAATGTTTTCATTTGTGTAGCTCTGGGTGCCGGTGTAGGCGCAGGTGTACTCGTAAGCCGTTATTTTGGAGCCAGAGATTATGGTAAAATGAAAACAATTGTGTCGACATCGCTGATCAGCTTTTTAGTCCTGAGCATACTACTTGGAATCTTTGGTTTTTGCTTTTCACATTCAATGATGAGTTTATTACAAACACCTCCTGATATACTGGATGAAGCAGTACTGTATCTGCGGGTTTATTTTGTGGGATTCCCATTTCTGTTTATGTACAACATCCTCTCAACGATGTTTACTTCCATCGGTGAATCCAGAATTCCATTGGTTCTTCTGATTTTTTCATCCGTATTAAATATTTTTATGGATCTTTGGATGGTAGCCGGACTTGGTCTCGGCGTATTTGGTGCGGCTCTGGCAACACTTATTGCACAGGGGATTTCCGCGGTCTTTTCATTTCTGATTTTCCTTTATAGAATGAGACGGTATAAATGTCAGTTTGAATGGTTTGACGGACAGGAGTTATATTCGATGCTTCAAATTGCCGTACCGTCAGTTCTCCAGCAGTCTACAGTGTCGATCGGTATGATGATCGTACAGGCAGTTGTAAATCCATTTGGCACACAGGCGCTCGCAGGTTATTCGGCAACGATGCGAGTGGAAAATGTTTTTTCACTGATTTTTGTATCCATCGGCAATGCGATTTCGCCGTATATATCCCAGAATCTTGGTGCAAAGAAAATCGAACGGCTCAAAAAAGGCTATCATGCGGCACTGGTGTTAGATCTAGGTTTTGCAGTCCTTGCTTTTCTGGTCATTGAATCACTGCACAATCAGATTTCTTCCTTATTCCTTGGAAAAGATGGAACAGCTTTAGCGTATCAGGTATCCGGTGATTATATGAGATGGCTTGGATATTTTTTCATCTTTATGGGTATCAAGATGGCAACCGATGGAGTCCTTCGTGGACTTGGAATCATGCGTCCGTTTCTCATTGCGAATATGGTAAATCTTGCAATCCGTTTGTCTGTCGCTTTGATTTGTGCACCGCGGTTCGGAATTGCATTTGTCTGGCTTGCAGTACCGGCCGGATGGCTTGCAAACTTCCTGATTTCTTATGCAGCACTCAGAAAATCATGGCCGATTGAGGAAGATAAAGGAGCAATATCATGCAGAAAATACTGATTGTAGAAGACGATACAAATATTAATAACTTGCTTCAGGAGGCATTATCCAAAGAAGGCTATTCTTGTGAGCAGGCATTTTCCGGGACCGAAGCAAAGCTGCTTCTAAATATGCAGGATCATGATTACGCACTTGTTCTGCTGGATCTGATGCTGCCCGGAATTCCAGGTGAGGCAGTTCTGGAGGAAATACGGAAAAAGGGAAATCTTCCGGTTATTGTGTTGACTGCAAAAGACAGCCTGGATGAAAAGGTAGAAGTTTTAACGAGCGGAGCGGATGATTATATAACGAAACCATTTGAAATCAGGGAAGTGCTGGCAAGAGTTCAGGTACAGCTCCGTCATAAAGAAGAAAAGGAAGAAGAGGAACAGCATACGCTTTCATTTAAAGATATGGTATTAAACAGAAATACATTTCAGGTTGAAATCGATGGAAAGATACTTCCGAAGATTACAAAACAGGAGTTTGCGATTTTGGAATTACTGCTCAGAAATCCGAAACAGGTTTTCAGTAAAGAGGATATTTTCGAATATGCATGGGACGAGCCTTATATGGGTGAGACAAAGACATTGGACGTTCATATCAGCAATATCCGCAAGAAGATCAAACAAGTGACTTCGGAGGAATACATTGAGACAGTATGGGGAATCGGTTATCGTCTTCATGCGTAATCTTTACTCTTTTTTTACTATTTATTTGCGTTTGATTAGGATTCATCTTTTATGATAAATGCAGATAAGAAAAAGGAGATGAAAAATTTGAGTGAGATGTTATTGGAAACACGAGGACTGACGAAGCGGTATGGACATCATAAAGCTGTGGACAGTGTCAGCATGCATATTAAAAAGGGCGCTATCTATGGATTTATCGGACGAAATGGAGCCGGGAAGACGACTTGCCTGAAGATGATCAGTGGGCTTTCCAGGCCGACGAGCGGAGAGATTGAGATCTTCGGATACAAGGGAAAGGATTTACAGAAAGTCCGCTCCCGAGTGGGATGTCTGATTGAAGCACCGGGATTATATGGAAATATGACCGCATATGAAAATCTGAATATCAAATGCAAGCTGTTTGGGATAAAGAAAGCAGGTTACATTGATGAGATATTGAAAACAGTAGGTCTGGAGCATGTGGGACGGAAAAAGACAAAACACTTTTCTCTTGGAATGAAACAGCGTCTGGGAATTGGTCTTGCGTTGGTTGGAGAACCGGATCTGTTAATCCTTGATGAACCAATCAATGGGTTGGATCCACAGGGAATTGCTGAGGTCCGAGACACGATTCAGAGGCTTCAGAAAGAAAGGAATATGACAATCTGCATTTCCAGTCATATTCTGGAAGAATTATCGAAGATTGCTACCGATTATGGAATTATTCACAATGGAAGTCTATTGCAGGAGCTTACGAGAGAAGAATTAATGCGAAGATGCAGTGAGCGGATGGAATTAACACTGGCTGATCCGAAGCTGGCAATTCCGGTGCTGGATGCTATGGGATTCACGAATTATCAGGTAACAGACAAAGAACATATTCACATTTTTGAACGTCTGAATGAAAGTGCAACGTTGAATATGGAGCTTGCAAAGGCAGGAATTCCGGTAAAAGGGCTTGCTATAACGAGTGAAGAACTGGAAACGTATTTTCTGAATCTGACAGGAGGTGCCAGCCATGCTTAATATGATAAAAATGGATTTGTACCGGATGTTTCGCACCAAAAGTATGTATGTAGTATGGATCGTGCTGGCTGTGTCAGTACTGTTTACAACATTTATGTGTAAAACAGATTATGATTCATTAAGTAAAGAAGATACCGTGCGGCAGGAGCAGTTTGCGGAACCGACTGCAGAGAATATTAATGTGGGAATGATGGTGACACTGCCGACAGAACCGGGAGAAAAGGTTACGGTGTATGACATTTTCTTTGCAAATTCTCAGGGGAAATTTTATGCGTTGTTTCTGGTGATTTTTGCTGTGATGTTTTCAACAGCGGATATCGGAAGCGGTTATATTAAAAATATTGGCGGCCAGGTTCAAAAAAGAGGAACACTGATTTTTTCCAGATCTATTGCGTTGGCGGTCTTTACGGTGCTGACAATGGCAGGAGCATTCTTGCTCCAGGCAGTGGCGAATTATATTGTCTTCAGAGAACTGACATGTGGAAGTTCAAAAGCTGTTCTGTCTTATTTCCTGACGGAGCTGGCACTTCATTGCGCCCTCGTATTGATCTGCATGGCGATTGCAATTATTCTGAAAAATAATGTGATCAGCATGGTCATCGCGATTTGTCTTACAATGAATATAATGAGTATCGTATACGGATTGATAAACAGTGCTGTTCGGAAAATGGGAATCCAGAATTTCCAGATTTATAAGTATACGATAACCGGAAAAATATCACTGCTTTCTATGAATCCAAGCGGAAATGAGTGTCTGGAAGCATTCGGCGTGGCGATTGTGTTTGCTGTCATAATGATAGCTGCAAGCAGTGCTGTTTTTCAAAAGAGGGATATTTAGCGGATGTATATCGTAATTGGAATATTAGCAGGAATTATCATTTTACAATTTATTATTATGTGGAAATATCAGCGGCAGGTGAAGGACATCTGCCGCCAATTGGCGTTCTTGATGAAACATGACAGTAACATGTTGATTCAACGCGAGTTTGATTTGGGTGGAATCGGAACGCTTTCAGACAGATTGAATGAACTTCTGGAATTACAAAGAAAAGAGAAGCAGCGTTATCAGGAGAAAGAAGCTTTGATCGCGGATACTTATACGAACCTTTCCCATGATATCCGGACACCGCTGACATCTCTGAATGGATATTTTCAGCTTATGGAAGAATGCGAAAATGTCGAAGACCAGAGACGTTATCTGAATATTATTCATGAAAGAATACACAGTCTGAATGAAATGCTGGAAGAACTTTTTATGTTCACAAAGTTAAAAAATGAATCCTATAGTCTGGAACTGACGCCTTGCTGTATCAACCGGATTCTGAAAGAAACGGTCTTTTCCTATTATGATGACTGGGTAAGAAGGGGAATCCAGCCGAATATTCAGATTACAGAAGAACTGTTGTCCATAGCTGGAAATAAACAAGGACTCCACCGTGTTATTCAGAATGTAATTAAAAATGGCCTGGATCATGGAGAAAAGAAGATAAGTATTGTGTTAGAGCGCAAGCAGGAGCATGCAGTATTGCGAATCAGGAATCAGGTGATACATTCGGAGCAGATCGATATAGAACATGTATTTGACAGATTTTATAAAGCGGATGTGGCAAGGAGCAAAACATCTACCGGATTGGGACTATCTATTGCAAAGGAACTTGTGAAACGTATGAATGGAGAAATCAGCGCAAAGACAGAGAAAAATGAGTTTATTATTGAGATGAGATTTCCGCTTTCTATCTAAAAAATCAGTAAAAATTGCACTTTATTGAGTTACAATGCTGAATTGCGAAAATTTAGATTTACCGAAACACTGAAATATGTTAATATGGTAGCAGTTATTTCAAAACTATAGATCAGATTGAAGGAGGTCTTTACATGATTAAATTGTACGAGAATGGCGTATATCTTCTCAATGGAACAGAGATAGTAGAAGACACAGGAAATGTGCAGGTTCCTCTGACGAAGGAAGAAGCCGCTCAGAACACAATGGCATATGGTATTTTAAAGGCACACAATACATCCGAGAACATGGAGCGTCTGCAGATCCGTTTTGATAAGCTGACATCCCATGATATTACATTTGTTGGAATTATCCAGACAGCACGTGCGTCAGGACTTGAGAAGTTCCCGATGCCGTATGTACTTACAAATTGTCATAACAGTCTTTGTGCAGTTGGTGGAACAATCAACGAAGATGATCATATGTTTGGACTAACTTGTGCGAAGAAGTACGGCGGTATGTATGTACCACCGCATCAGGCAGTTATCCATCAGTTTGCCCGTGAGATGCTTGCAGGCGGAGGAAAGATGATCCTTGGATCTGACAGCCATACACGTTACGGAGCACTCGGAACGATGGCTATGGGTGAAGGTGGACCGGAGCTTGTGAAACAGCTTCTGAACAAGACTTATGATATTAAGATGCCGGGCGTGATCGGAATCTACTTAGACGGAGAGCCGATGAAAGGTGTAGGACCGCAGGACGTTGCTCTTGCAATCATCGGAGCTACATTCAAGAACGGCTATGTGAATAACAAGGTTATGGAGTTTGTTGGACCTGGAGTCAGCAAGCTTAGTGCAGATTTCCGTATCGGAATCGACGTTATGACAACAGAGACAACTTGTCTGTCTTCTATCTGGAAAACAGATGAGAAGATTCAGGAGTTCTATGATATTCACGGAAGAAGTGAAGATTACAAAGAACTGAATCCTGGAGCAGTTACATATTATGACGGTATGGTTTATGTGAACTTAAGCGAGATCAAGCCAATGATCGCAATGCCGTTCCACCCAAGCAATGTTTATACAATTGATGAACTGAACGCAAATCTGGCAGACATCCTTCATGATGTAGAGCAGAAAGCACTTGTAAGTCTTGACGGTGCAGTTGATTACTCTCTGCAGGATAAGATCAGAAACGGTAAGTTCTATGTAGAGCAGGGAATCATCGCAGGATGTGCAGGTGGTGGATTTGAAAATATCTGTGCAGCTGCAGATATCATCAAAGGAAAGAACATCGGAGCAGATGAATTTACATTCAGCGTTTACCCGGCAAGTACACCGATTTATATGGAACTTGTTAAGAATGGTGCAATTGCAGATCTTATGGAAGCAGGAACTGTTGTGAAGACAGCATTCTGTGGACCGTGCTTCGGAGCAGGAGATACTCCGGCGAATAACGCATTCTCTATCCGTCATACAACAAGAAACTTCCCGAACCGTGAAGGAAGTAAGCTGCAGAATGGACAGATCTCTTCTGTAGCACTGATGGATGCTCGTTCTATCGCAGCAACAGCAGCAAACAAAGGATTCTTAACACCGGCAACAGCAATGGATGTAGAGTACAAAGGACAGAAATATCACTTTGATAAGAACATTTATGCAAACCGTGTATTTGACAGCAAGGGCGTTGCTGATCCAAGCGTTGAGATTAAATTTGGACCAAACATTAAGGACTGGCCGGCAATGTCAGCACTTCCACAGAACCTGCTTGTGAAGGTTGTATCTGAGATCCATGATCCTGTTACAACAACAGATGAGCTGATTCCGTCCGGAGAGACATCTTCTTACCGTTCTAATCCGCTGGGACTTGCAGAGTTCGCTCTTTCAAGAAAAGACCCTGCATATGTCGGACGTGCGAAAGAAGTACAGAAAGCTCAGAAAGCAATTGAAGCAGATGAATGTCCGGTAGATGCTCTTGCAGAACTGAAACCGGTGATGGATAAGATCCACGAGACATATCCGGAAGTTGGCAAGGGTAACCTTGGTGTCGGAAGTACAATCTTCGCAGTAAAACCAGGAGACGGATCTGCTCGTGAGCAGGCAGCTTCCTGCCAGAAGGTACTTGGCGGATGGGCAAACATCGCAACAGAGTATGCAACAAAGCGTTATCGTTCAAACCTGATTAACTGGGGAATGCTCCCATTCCTGACAGAAGAAGATCATGAATCACTTTCCTTCAAGAACGGAGATTACATCTTTGTTCCTAATGTGAGAAAAGCAGTAGAAGAGAAAGCGGATGTGATCAAAGCTTATGTTGTAGGTGATGAACTCAAAGAACTGAACCTTAAGCTGGGAGATCTGACAGACGCAGAGCGTGAGATCATTCTTGACGGATGTCTGATCAATTACTATAGAAATCATTAGTCA
>JABLTO010004262.1_pt1 | contig 10294 bp, 7 predicted proteins | sample 7160091 | NCBI WGS metagenome assembly JABLTO01 (sample SAMN14651225, study PRJNA627086) | human gut metagenome | isolation source: feces | host: Homo sapiens
CGCGGCGGACATCCTCAGAAGAGATCATGGCTTTCCTCCTGTTTGCGGGCAAAGCCCGTTATTGCCGGATTTCAGGGTCCTGCATTTTATACGAAAGAGTCCGGGACTCTTTGTCTCAATACTGGTAAAAAGAGATGAACTGGCGGTCTTTTTTGCTTTTTCCGCCGATCTCGGCCAAGCGGAAACGGCCTATTCCCCGCACGGTGATGATATCGGCGGCGTACATAGCCTCGTGGGCAGCGCGCAGCGGCAGGTGGTTGACCTCTACCCTGCCCGCAGCGATATATTCAGCCGCTTTGGTGCGGGAAGTGTGCATCATGGCGGCCAGTACAGCATCGGCCCGCAGGGCGGACACCGTGGCTTCGTGCAGCTCACGCGCGGGGCCTTCGGTCAAATGCAGCGGCAGCTCATTGCAAACTTCCACATGCACGGGGCTGTGCCCGGCACTGGAAAAGTTTGCGGTGATGAACTCCGCTTTATCTGCCAGCACCACCGCATAAAATACGGCGGCGTCCCCGGGATCCTGCAGCAGATCCCCGATGCAGGCGCGGTCAAGCCCCAGGCCCAAGAGCGAGCCCAGATAATCCCGATGCGTCGGCAGTTTTGTGCCGTTATCGTAGGTCTGCATACGCAGGCAGGCGGTCGGTTCTTCCTGCCAGGCGTCCGGCGGCTCAACGCAGAGTACGCGCCGCTCGGCTCCCTCAAACCCGCCCCAGAAGCGGAAATCTTCACACCCGGCCTTGTGGCAGGCGGCTTCGGCCAGCATCTGCTCACGGTCGGATAAAAAACCGGTATAGCGTGGGATGCTGCGGCCTTCGGCCACGCGGCAAAGCTCCTCGGCCCGCTTCATCAGGCGGCGTTCCTCATCGTTTTGCGGCGGGATATAGCCGCGCGTTCTGGCGGCGGGATCAGAAGAAGACGCCATTGTTTTCCAATTCGTCGATCAAATCGCCCATAATGTCAACATTATAGGGGGTAATGATAAAGGTGCTGGTTGCCACGCGCTTGATCTGGCCGTTGTTGGCGTAAGCCACGCCGGACAGAAAGTCGATCAGGCGGCGGGAGACCTCTTTGCCGGTGGATTCCAGGTTCAGCACAACCGTGCGTTTGGCATTGAGCTGGTCAGCGATGGTGGAAGCATCCTCGAAACGCTCCGGCTTGACCAGCACGACCTGCAGCTGGGTGGTAGCATTGATGTTGACCACCTTGTTGCTGTGCTGTTTGACCTCCGGCTGTTCGTAATCCTGCTGGGGGGCACCCTGCCCACCGGCAAAGATCTCGTCCTCGGTATCGTCGATGTAGGAATCTGCTTCCGTATCAATACCGAGCTTGCTTTTCAAATTGTCAAACATGGACATGGTCGTTTACTCCTTTGGTTACGCATATCGTTTGTGCAAGTGGATATGCGCTATTACAGCGATATACACTAAATATTATCTTCTTTTTTATAGCGGTTGTCAATACAGGGCTGCAAGATTCTTGGGCAAACCTGCATTAAAGCAGCTTGCCATCCTGCAAATTGGTGCCCTGCACGATGATCTCGTCGTACAAGCGCACCTCGTTATCGGTGCCGAGCTTACCGTTATCGGGGATAAGGATGTAGTTTTCATCCTCGTACAGCGTGGTAATCTTCAAAAAGCGCTGCAAGTTGCCGTACTTGACATAGACGCCGCGCTGGCCGCCCACGATGTGAAGCGCCGCTTTATCAATGCGGATGCCCTCGTAAGTCTTGAGGTCGATCTGCGCGGTCTCGACGCCGAAGCTTAAAATTTCGGCGTTGACCGTCTGGCAGGAAAGCACCAGTTTGGCAAGACCCGCGTCCTCGTCCCGCGTCAACTCCTGCACAGTGGCGGCAAGCGGGGTGTTCTGCTTGCCGGGCACACTGATCTTGACGCTGGAAACACCATCCAGCCGGTCAGCGGTGGCAAGGTCGCAGACGGCGTAGAATTTCCAGGAAAAGCCTGTGGCGATCTGCCCGGCACAGTTGGCGTTATCTGCCGCCGCAAAGCCATTTTGCAGCATATCATTGAGCTCTGCCGGGGTGGCGGCGTCGAGCTGGGCTGCATCGGTCGTGATGGTGGGCGATGCGGACACGCTGCTGAAATAGCCGTTGGTGGTGGCCGTGATGGTCTGCAAGGTGTCGAGCTGAGCCTTGATGCCGTCGTACTCGGTCTGCAAGGCCTGGATGGTCTGGGTGAAGCCCTCGGTCTGGCCGGTGTTGACTTGCAGGCGGTTCTGCGCCAATAAAAAGGCATCCTCGGCATCGGTGATGCCGCTGTACTGGGCGGTATCAAGCTTATCGAGCAGATTGTACAGCGCCTGCCGGGTCTGGCTGGTCAGCAGCGAAAGATCGCTGCCGGAAGAGTTTTGCGACTTGCTCAAAAGGTCGATCGTGCGGCCCAGACGGTCCAGGCGTTCCCGCAGAAGACCCTGCGAGTCATCCGTGTAGCACTCGGCCAGAACAGTACCGTTGGTCACGCGCTCACCGTCCGAGACAAGGTAGCCGAGGTCGCCGCTGCCGTCCACGCGGACGGTGTCGAACGAGACAACGCCCTGCAGGCTGACACTGTCGGCCATGGTGTAGGCGATGGCCGTCTCGGTCTTATAGCCGCGGTGGAAGATGATGAAAAACTGGACCGCGAGGTAGATGCCAAACACCGCGATGAGCAGCATAAACAGGGCGCGGATGGATTTTTCCGCTATTGTTCGTTGGTTTTTGCGCTCCATGCAGTGTGTCATCTCCCCTCTTGGCTGTGGATTTACTTGGCTAAAAAGTCACGCACCAGCGCGGTGGCTTTGGTGAGCACGTCGTCCTCATCGACGTACAGCCAGACAGCATCGTTCTGGTTGCGGAACCAGGTCAGCTGACGCTTGGCGTAGTTGCGGGTGGCCTGTTTGAGCTTCTCTGTACATTCGGCCTGTGTCTGGGTGCCCTCAAAATACGGAAAATACTCTTTGTAGCCGATGGCCTGCGCGGCGGTTCGGAACGTTTCGCGGTTGCGCCAGACCCATTCGGCCTCCTGCAAAATGCCGGCGTCCACCATCCGGCTGACGCGCAGGTCAATGCGGCGGTAAAGCACATCCCTATCGCGGCAGGTCAGGCAGAGACAAAGGCTGCGGTAAGGTGTCTCGGCGGGCAGGGCGGCCTTTTGCTGGTCGCTCATTTTCTGGCCGGTCACGGCGATGGCCTCGAGCGCGCGCAGCACCCGCACCTGGTTGTTGGGGTGGACCTTGGCGGCATAGTCCGGGTCCAGCGCCTGCAGTTTGGCGTGCATCGCAGCGGGGCCGGTTGTTTCTGCTTCCCGGCGCAGCTGCTCGCGTACAGCAGGGTCGGCGCTCTGTGCTTCGAACGCAACACCTTTTAAAAGGCTTGTGATATACAGCCCCGTGCCGCCCACGACGAACGGCAGACGGTTTTGCGCATTGAGTGTTTCGATCAGGGGCGCTGCGGCGGCGGTGAAATCCGCCACGCTGTAGGGCGCTTCGGGTGTAAGGAAATCGAGCAAATGATGCGGTATCCCCTGCCGTTCCTCTACGCTCGGCTTTGCCGTGCCTACGTCCAGATTTTTGTAGACCTGCATGGAATCGGCGTTGATGATCTCGCCGCCAAGGGCTTTGGCAAGCGCCACGGAAAGGGCGGTTTTTCCGGTGGCAGTAGGCCCGCCGATGGCGACAACGCGCGGTTTAGACAAGGCGTCCAAACTGTTTTTCCAGCTCCTTCCGGGTGATTTTCAGCACGCAGGGGCGGCCGTGCGGGCAAAACGGCGGGATGGTGCCGTCCATGATGTGCTGGGCCAGCGCCAGCATTTCCGCCGCGCCGGTCTTATCGCCCGCCTTGATGGCCGCACGGCAGGCAATGGAATGGAGCACCCACTCGGTCTTTTCGCGCAGAGCATCGCGCACCCCGTCGATCAGATGGGCAGCCAACTCGACGATCATGTCCTCGACATCATCGACCGGGACATCGGCCGGGACGGCGCGCACAACGACCGTAGCACCGCCGAAATCTTCGACTTCGATGCCAGCGTCGGTCAAAAGATCGATATTTTGCAGCACGGCCTGCTTTTCGGCAGCGGTCAGGTTGACCTGCACGGGCACCAGCAGCATCTGGGCAGGCACGTTTCCGTAGTTCTTGGCGAGCTGCTCAAACAGGATGCGCTCATGCGCGGCGTGTTTGTCGATCAGGCAGAGCTCGCCCGCGCGCTCGGTGATGATATAGGTTTTGAACACCTCGCCCACCAGGCGCAGCGGTTCGGATTCCGGCGGCGGGGTCATGACGGTCTGCTCGGGCGTGGTGTTGACAGCATCCGGCAGTGCGCTTAACGCGTGCGGGTCGTTGACCACATAGTCCGGTTCTTCTGCCGCAGGGGTCTGCGTTTCCGATGCGGCGGGTGCGGGCTGCGGGGCCGGGGTGGATTCTGGTTCCGGTTCGGGCAGAATATCCAGCACTGCTTCGCTCGGGGTCTGGTAGGCTGCCGGGTGCGGCGGCTGGCCGGGCAGCGGCTGCGGCGCAGCCGAAGTCTGGTAAGTGGGCTTCGGGCTTTCGACCGCCGTCAGGCCGGGGACCTCCTTGGCCGGGATGCCCGCCGTAAGCCCTGCAAGGGCACGGTACTCAGCAGCAGAAAGCGTTGTGAATCGGTTTTTATCGGGAGTCGTGCGGTGCGGCTGCGTGGCTTGAGCAGGCTGTGCCGCCTGGGCCGCATTTTGTGCAGTGGGCTGCATGGTGGTCTGCTCCGCTTCGGGAGCAGTGTGGCCCATCTCAAAGCGGCACTCGCCGCTGCCTGGGGTCGCCAGTGCGGTGCGGACAGCGCGGTAGACCGCGTCGAACACATCGCTCTCTTTGGCAAAGCGGATCTCGGTCTTGGCCGGGTGGACGTTGACATCGACGAGGTCGGCGGGCATTTCCAGCATCAGCACGGCGCCGGGGAACTTGCCCTGCATCATCGTGCCTTTGTAGGCGTTTTCCAGTGCGGCCATCATCGTGCGGTTTTTGACGTAGCGGCCATTGACGAAGAAATGCTGTGCCCCGCGGCTGGCGCGGCAGGCACGGGGCGGCGTGACCAGGCCGGTGACTTTGTACAACTCACTGCCGCCGTCCACCGGCAAAAGGTCACGGGCAAACTCGCGCCCCAGCACGGCGTACACGGTGCTGCGCAGGTCGCCGTCGCCGGGGGTCAAAAACTGCTGCTTGCCGTCGCGCAAAAAGCGGAAGCTGATCTCCGGGTGGGACAGTGCCGCGTGCAGAACGGTCTCGGCCACAAAGGTGCCTTCGCTCGCGTCCTTTTTCAGGAACTTCATGCGGGCGGGAGTGTTGTAGAACAATTCGTTGACCGTGATAGTCGTGCCCACGGGGCGCGCGCCGGGCTCCATGCCCTGCGGCTCGCCGCCCTCAATGCGGTAGCAGCAGGCATACTCGTCAGCTTCGGTGCGGGTCAGAACTTCGACCTTGGCGACACTGGCGATGGATGCAAGCGCCTCACCGCGGAAGCCCAGCGTGTGGATATGCCCAAGATCCTCTGCCGTGGCAATTTTGCTGGTGGCATGGCGGATAAACGCTTTGTCGATATATTCTGCTTCGATGCCTGTACCGTTATCGGCAATTTGCAGCTGCGCAATGCCGCCGCGCGTGGCCGAGAGGGTGATCTGGGTCGCCCCGGCATCAATGGCATTTTCCAAAAGCTCCTTGGCCACACTGGCCGGGCGTTCTACGACTTCACCGGCTGCGATCAGTTCGGCGGTATGTTTGTCCAGCACACGAATTTCCGCCATGGGTCTCACCTGCCTTTATTCTTTGTCTAAAACGGTTTTCAGTTCGTACAGGAAGTTCAGCGCTTCGAGCGGGGTCAGCGTTTCAATATCCACGCTGTGGAGCTTGTCCACAACCTCGCTGGGGACGCTGGGATTGTTGTAGGCTTCTACGGTGTCAAAATCCAGCTGCATCGTGTTGCTGCGGCCGGGGGCGTTGGCTTCGAGTTGGCGCAGCACGGCGTGGGCGCGCTTGGTCACGCTGCCCGGCAGCCCCGCCAGTTTGGCGACCTCGATACCGTAGCTGTCATCCGCCGGGCCTGCGATGATGCGGCGCAGGAACGTGATATCCTCGCCGCGTTTTTTGACGGCGATGTTGTAGTTTTTGACGCCGTGGATGTCCTGATCCATGCTGGTCAGTTCGTGGTAGTGCGTGGCAAACAGCGTTTTGCAGCCGATGTTATCGCAGATGTACTCGACCACGGCGCGGGCAATGCTCATGCCGTCAAAGGTCGAAGTGCCGCGGCCGATCTCATCAAGGATGACAAGGCTGTCCTTGGTGGCATGCTTTAATATCTCGGCCACCTCGGTCATCTCGACCATAAAGGTCGACTGCCCGGCGGCGAGGTCGTCCGAAGCGCCCACGCGGGTAAAGATGGCATCCACGACGCCGAGGTGCGCGCTGGCGGCGGGCACAAAGCTGCCAATCTGCGCCATCAGGGCAATCAGCGCATTTTGACGCATGTAGGTGGATTTACCGGCCATGTTGGGACCGGTGATGAGCAGCATGCGGTTTTCGTCCTCGTCGAGCAGGGTGTCGTTGGGCACGAACAGACTGCCTTTCAGCATCTGCTCAATGACCGGGTGGCGGCCCTCTTTGATCTCGATCTCGCCGCTGGTATCGACCACCGGCAGGACATAGTTGTTTTGCAGCGCGGCTTCGGCAAAACCAGCCAGCACGTCCAGTTGGGCCACTGCCGATGCGGTGCGCTGAATGCGCACGATCTGGTCAGAAATTTCTGTCAGCAGATCGGAGAAAAGCTGATGCTCGAGGACCAGCAGGCGTTCGTTCGCGCCGAGAATTTTATTTTCGAGTTCTTTCAGCTCGGGCGTGATATAGCGCTCGCCAGTCGTCAGGGTCTGTTTGCGGGTGAAGGTATCCGGCACCGAATCGGTGTAGGAACGGCTGACCTCAATGTAGTAGCCGAACACTTTATTGAAGCCGATCTTCAACTTGGGGATGCCGGTCTCCTCACGGTAGCGGGCCTCGAGGTTGGAGAGGTAGCCCTTGCCGCCGTGCATGATGTCGCGCAGTTCATCGACCTCACTGTTATAGCCTGCGCGGATGGCGCCACCGTCCTTTAAAGTGGCGGGTGGGTCCTCGACCAGTGCCGTAGTGATCTTGTTTAGGATATCTTCCAGCGGGTCGATCTGGTCGGCCAGGTCTTTGAGCAGCGGCGCACCGCAGGCAGCGGCCTGGGCGCGGACCTCCGGCAACATGGCGCAGGTATCGCCCAGAGCCTTGACCTCGCGCGGGGTGGCCGAGCCGTAGAGAATACGGGTGGTCAGGCGTTCGATGTCAAAAATGTGGGAGAGAGCGTCTTTCAAATCCGCACGGGCCATGTTGGCCGTGTACAGTGCCTGCACGGCGGACAGGCGGCGGTTGATGGCTTCGGCGTCGACCAACGGCTGCTCGATCCAGGAGCGCAGCAGGCGCTTGCCCATCGAAGTTTCAGTCTTATCCAGCACCCAAAGCAGCGTGCCGCGTTTTTCACGGCCGCGCATCGTCTCGGTCAATTCGAGGTTGGCACGGGTCACGGGCGACAGGCGCATGTACTGGGCGTCGGCGTAGTTCTGCACGGTCTTGATGCGCTCGACGCCGTGCTTCTGTGTTTCGTGCAGGTAGTTGATCATTGCGGCCACAGCGTACGGCACCAGGGCGTCTTTCTCGTAGCCAAGGGCATCGCGCCAGGTTGGGCCGAACTGATCGGCCATTGTGGATTCCATGACGCCGTCTTTGAAGCAGGCATCCTCGCGCAGTTCGACCAGGGCGCTGGTGTGCTGCTTGATGTAGGCAGTTACGTCCTTGAAATCGAGCATGGCCGGGCAGATCAGAATTTCGCTGGGCATGTAGCGGCACAGCTCGGTAATGATCGCGCCGCCGATCTTTTCGGCGTTCAGCTCGGTGGCATAGGCTTCACCGGTAGAGATATCCGCAAAGCAGATGCCCGCTTTCCAGCGACCGCGGGTGCGCCTGGTGTAGATGCTGCAAAGGTAATTGTTTTTATCCTCCGCCAGCATGCTGCTTTCGATGACGGTGCCGGGCGTGACCACGCGGATGATATCGCGCTTGACAAGGCCTTTGGCCAGGGCGGGGTCCTCCATCTGCTCACAGATTGCGACCTTGTAGCCCTTGGCGATCAGGCGGGCCACGTAGGTTTCGTAGGAGTGGAACGGCACGCCGCACATGGGGGCGCGCTCTTCCTTGCCGCAGCTTTTGCCGGTCAGCGTCAGTTCCAACTCGCGCGAGGCCGTTAGGGCATCGTCGTAGAACATCTCATAGAAATCGCCGACGCGATAGAACAAAATCTCGTTCGGGTGCTGTTTTTTGATTTCAAAATACTGCTGCATCATTGGGGAAACTGCTTGTTCCGCCATGGTTCACACTCCTGTGTTTTTCTGCAAAGTTACATTACGATTTTGGTTTAGTGGCAGCCGCCGCAGGTGGAGCAGCTGCCGGTGCAGCCGCCCGAGGGGGCCTGCACAGTCATGGGGTCGCCGCCGTTCATGGCGGTGTTGATGATGGCGTCGATGTGGCTGACCATGGCCTCGCACTCCGACTTGGCGGCGTTGTAGCGGACCATGCCCTCGCTGGCCATGATCTGGCTGTACAGGTCGTTGACGCGCTGGTTCAGCTCGGCCACGCGGGTGGCGTCGGTCTCGGTTTTGGCGCTCTCGTTGTTCAGGTCCAGGCGGGCGAGGTTGAACTCACCAATCAGGTTTTGCAGCTCTTCGTCGTTGTCGTTCTCGCGGCGGGCGGCGTCCAGTTCGAGGTAGCGGGGGTCAGTCTGCAAGGCAGCAGCAGCTTTTTTAAACAGATCAATGCAATCCATAGTAAAATCTCCTTATGAATAAAAATGGTAGAAAGTGTAAATTTTGTAGGTCATTCCCGCACCAGCTCACCGACCAGCAGTGCGGCGCGCGAACCGGTCAGGTGGACCTGTGCCCATTGGCCGATAAGGCACTCAGGCGCCTGGAACTCAACGACCAGATTGTTGTCGAGCCGGCCATTGACGGTGCCGGGCGTGCGGCCAGCGGCTTCGACCAGCACGCGGACGGTCTGCCCTGCCATGGCAGCGGTGGCCGCAAAGGCAATCTGATCCTGCTTTTTCAGCAGGCGGTCCATGCGGGCGGCTTTCTCGGCGTGGGTGGTTGGGTCGTCCATCTTGGCGGCCGGGGTGCCGGTGCGCTTGGAATAAATAAAGGTAAACAGCTGCATGTAGCCGACCTTGCGAATGAGGTCAAGCGTTGCCTCGAAGTCCTCTTCCGTCTCGCCCGGGAAGCCCACGATGATATCGCTGGAGAAGGTCACGCCGGGAATCTTTTCCCGGGCATAGTCCACAAGATCCATGTACTGAGCCACTGTGTAATGGCGGTTCATCTCTTTGAGCAATCGGTCGCTGCCGGACTGCACCGGCAGGTGGATATGCTTGCAAAGACGCTCCTGTGCGGCGATGGTGTCGATCAGCTTGCGGCTGGCATCCTTGGGATGGCTGGTCATAAAGCGGATCTGGTAATCACCGGGCACAGTACAGAGCAGGTTGAGCAAGTCGGAAAAATCGACCTTTTCGGCCAGGCCCTTGCCGTAGCTGTTGACGTTCTGACCCAGCAGGGTGATTTCTTTGTAACCCTGGGCAATCAGTTCCTTGAACTCGGCCAGGATGGCGGCGGGTTCACGGCTGCGCTCCCGCCCGCGCACGTAGGGCACGATGCAGTAGGTGCAGAAATTATCGCAGCCGTACATGATGGGCAGCCAGGCGCGGAAGCCGGAATCGCGGCGGATGGGCATTTCCTCAACGACAGCGTTGCGTTCCTCGGGCTTTTCGAGGTAGCGCTTGCCGCGGCTGATACGCTCAGCCAGCATGGCAGGCAGGCGGTCGATGCCGTCCACGCCGAAGACCAGGTCGACGTAGGGGTAGCTCTGGCGCAGCTTTTCCACAATGTGGGCCTGCTGGGCCATGCAGCCGCAGACGCCGATGATCAGACGCGGGTTTTGCTCTTTCAGCTTTTTCAACGCACCTACGTTACCGAAAACGCGCTGCTCGGCATGTTCGCGCACGGCACAGGTGTTGAAAAGGATGAGGTCGGCGTGCTCAACGTTATCGCACAGGCCGAAACCGACATCCTGCAAAACGCCCTTGATCTTCTCGCCATCGTTGACATTCTGCTGGCAGCCGTAGCTGCGCACATAGGCCAGGGGCGGCGTATCGTAAAACGAGGCCAGCACCTTGGCGGCGGCTTCGTTGTGGGTATAGGTCAGTTTTTCCAA
>JABLTO010131256.1_pt1 | contig 10290 bp, 7 predicted proteins | sample 7160091 | NCBI WGS metagenome assembly JABLTO01 (sample SAMN14651225, study PRJNA627086) | human gut metagenome | isolation source: feces | host: Homo sapiens
AATAAATCCTTTATGTCTGATTGCTCCCAGCAAAGTACCTCCACATAAATAATATTTTAAGCCATTATTCTTGCATATTTCATCAAGTTTCAATAATAAGTTAAGCTCTATTTGTTTTATTTCACTAAATGTTATTTTCTTCATATATTCCCTTTATAATTTCAAATCAAACTAATCAAATAAAATACTACCCTATCCAATTTAATTTTCCTTAATCGCAGAACAATCCATGTTGCCACTCTTTTTTTGCATGGTTCGGATTTTAAATATCGCATACTCACATATTTATTATTACAGATATTTTTGTCGATTTTTTCTACTAATTTATTATATCTTTTATATAAGGATTTCATTTTTTTAATTCCGCAGCCTTTTCCATTATACAACAAATTTGCATTTAATCCGGAAACCAAACAGTATTTCAATATCTCTTTTTTATTTTTAGCTTTCTTAAGATTTTCTATTTGTGCTTCAACTGTTCCAAAATACTCTTCAATAATTCCTGTCCTGTCTTTTTTTACACTCTGCGTAATTGACTCTGTATTCAAATAATAATAATAACCTGAGTATTGGATATTAGTTATAATTGGATCTGCAAGCAATGTTCTATATGTAAATCCTTCATCTTCATAACGCCTAACTCCACAAAATGTAATCTGATTCTTTTCAAGGAACTCTCTTTTATACAATTTTGCCCAAGCATTAACATATGTCCATCCTATGTTATTATCCTCGACATTAATAGACTTCTCAATATTCTTTTCTCCCTCAGCTCTGATATATCCACCAATGACTATATCTGCATGCGATTCCTGCGCAGCATTTATATACCTTTTCAGAAAATCATCTTTTAAATAATCATCACTGTCTACAAACGTTATATATTTTCCTTGCGCTGCTTTCAACCCTTTATCCCTTGCTGCGCCAAGCCCCATATTTATATCACTATATACAATTTTAATTTTATCTGGATACTGATTCTTAAACTTTTCTACAATCCGAATGCTACCATCTTGTCCACAATCATCAACACAAATTATTTCAAATTCCTGATAAGACTGCTCAAGTATGCTTTTAAGACATCTTTCTATATACTTTTCAACATTATATATCGGAACAATCACTGAAATTTTTCCCATATACTTCCCCCTGATCATTCAAACCACATTATCTTCTTAAATATTCTGACATTTCATGCTTCCAATTAAGCGTCGATATGCATCTTTTAAATTAACTTCTGGGTACCACCCCAACTTCTGCATTTTTGATGAATCCAGATGCATTTTGGTATCATGGGCATATCCGTATAAGTTTGTTTCAGGTATATCAAATACTACTTCTATAGCCCCTTCTGCCAAATCCTCTGCTACCATATGTGCCATTTCAGAAATAGTAATATGACACTCCTCGTTCGCTATATTATAAGCCTCTCCATCCTTGCCTTTATTCAACAAAATCAAAAGTGCTTTTATCACATCTCTTGTATAACAATAATTACCTTCTGATTTTCCTGCTGTATGCAAAATAATATCTTTGCCTTCTATTACGCTCCTTGCAAACTGTGCAAATACTCGATTTTCTCCTGACAGTACACCAGCGCCAAATGTCTGTGCAAGTCGTGCAATTTTTACCGGTACATTATATTGTGATGCATATGCCACACACATATTTTCACACATCCGCTTACTTTCTGGATAATTACTTCGGATAGACAACGGATTAATATATCCTAGCATCTCCTCCGTAACTTTCTGTTTTGGTTCGATTTCAAATGTGCCATAAACTTCCATTGAAGACACATATACCATACTTTTAATATTCTTTTCTTTAGCTAATTCAAGAATGTTTTCCGTTCCATTTAATGAAGTATAAATTACATTTACAGGACTGCTTATCATTACTTTTGACGTCGTTACGCTCGCACAATGTATAATGTAGTCAACGTTTCCTTTTATATTCAACGGCTCTGTAATATCTCCTACAACCAATTCCACTTCTTCACTTTGTAATATATCTCCAAAAATCTTCTTTGCTTTTTCAACATTTCTTACTAATGCCAAAATTTTTATATCAGCGTGCTTTCTTCTATTAAGGCACGCAAAAGTTTTTACAAGTAATGAACCAATTAGGCCTGTTGCACCAGTTATTAAAATAATACCTTTTTCCATGTCTTTTATTGGGATATTGCTTTCTGAAATCAATTCCAAATCTTCTTGTAAAAAGGAATCCATATAGTTTCCCACTTTTTCTTCTTTAATCATTTCCATTACTCAAATCCCCCGTAGCTGATATATCCATTTCTTCCAGAAAACAAGATAAAATATCTCCCAGACAAAATCCTATTGGTTTTTTTCTATATCTTCTATAATCACCATTAACCCAATGAACAACTATTATTTTCAAAGAATTGATTTTTCTTTTTGCTGAAATCATGCTGAAAGACTTTTGAGCCTTTACACAAGCTTTAATTTTTTCCAGTGCAATTATATCTGCACTATTTTTTTGCCTTTCATAAAGCTCTTCAAATCTTCGATATGTTCTTATTCGCTGTTTAGCCTGTTCTCCCGCAATACTTTTCAAAGTATTAAATTTACAATTTATTTTTTCTTTTATAGTCTGCGGTATTTCTGCACCAATCTGATTATTCCCATGTTGCCTATATAATATTAATTTTTGTTCTTCTGCAAAAACATCACCGTAAAGTGCTGCCAAAATTCCCAACCAGCCATCATGTTGCCAAATCTCAGAAAAAGGATATGCTTTCTCAAATAGTGTGCGTTTAAATGCAACTGTAGCGCCTGTTACATAATATCCATTTAGAAACAGTTCAAGACAGTTGTTAAATTTGCATTTATTTTTCAGATAATAAACAGACTCCCATAACGAACCTTCCATTTTATTTAACTGTCCATCTACTAAATAGGCATCTGAGAAAACTAATAAATACTCTTCTTTTTCATCCAAATCTCTTAACAAAATTTTGACTTTTTCTTTAATCCATACATCATCTTGATCACTCAAAAATATAATGTCACCAGTTGTATTAGCAATAGCATTTTCAAAATTTTTTCTATATCCTAAATTTGTTTTATTTTGTATGATTTTATATTTTACTTTTGATGTCTTCAGAATCTGTTCTACAATTTCAACTGTTTTATCTGTTGAACCATCATCACCTATTACGATTTCATCTATCGGATGACTTTGGCTTAAAATACTCTTTATTTGCTCTGCAACATACTTTTCACCATTATAAGTGCACATAGCAACTGAAATATAATGTTCTTTCACTTTTTATTTCCTCCTTGGAAAAATACGCAGTAAAAAAACACCTGCGCCATAAATTCCAATACCCAAAATCACCTGTAAAATCAATGTAACAAAATGGCTTAATCTTAAGAAATTCAAGGAATATACTACTACTCCCATAAGTGCTGAAAGCGCCACTATTTTCCACATCATTTTTGAATCTATTGTACTGCCCAAATATTTTCTCATGTACATATATTGAATTAATGCTGTTGTGCCTTCTGCCACTACGGTACCTATCGCCGCTCCACATGCATCATATTTAGGAATCAGTAAAAAGTTGATGATCAAATTGACAATCAGTGCTGCTACATATGAGATTGTTAATTCTTTCTTTTTATCTACAGCAACCAGGTACTGTATGCCTGTAACATTGCTGATTCCAATAAATATCATTGTTGGACATAATACCATTAAAATATGATAAGTATTGGCAAATTCTCTTCCTAAGAAAAAAGGAACAAAATTGCTGGCAACTGCCATCAAACCAAAGCAACATGGTATCAGGACAAAATTCACACAGAATAGTGCCTTTTGGATATATTCCCTGACCTGTCCATCTTTCCCCTTCGAAAATTCATATGCAATCCTGGGCATCAATACCGTTGACAATGCTGTTGCCAATATGATAGGAAGCTTTGCTATTTTTTCATTTTCTGTATAGTAAGATACATACGCAACATTACTTATCATGTTTTTAATCATGACCTTATCACATTGAACATATAACTGGCTTGCCGCCTGAGGAAGAAACAATGCCAATGATGGTAAAATATGTCTGGTAAAATGAATCTCCCGCAATGGTAAAATCATGATATATTTTTTTATCCACGGTAAAATCAATACTGCATTTGCAAAAGTCATCAGACATAATAACCATACATATATACTAAGATCATTCTGTGTACGGACAAATACAAATAAAGATACCGTAAAAAGGCCACGTACTATATAATTTCTGAGAACAATTGGCTTCATCTCTTCTATTCCGGCAAAAAACCAGCTTGTATCAAGAAATGTACCTATAATATAAACTGCATATATTTCAAAATATGTTCTATATTCCGCTCTGGATAAATAAATCCAATATACACCAAGTGTTCCCAGCAGTAAAACCATTCGCATAATAAAGATTTCCCAAAAACATTTTGACAAATCATGCTTATTATGACGATTATATGCCACTGCTCTGTTTGCATACCAAACCAGCCCCAGCATTCCAAATACTGTAAATAATGTAGCCACTGATTCAACATATCTGGCAATTCCCAGACTGTCAGCCCCAAGAACTCTGGTAAGATACGGAACTGTGATAATTGGAAGAACAGTAACTACAATCTGATATGATACATTATACAAATAATTTTGTATAATTTTATTTCCTTTAATTTTTATCACTCTGATATCCTTCTTTATACTATTGTTCTTCTAAAAACAATGATTAACTTAATACTGACAATAAAGCAAAGCCAACAACAAAAATATTCAAAAAAGCTGCAACTTGTATCATATATGATGTGTTTTTCTTTTGAATTATCAGTTTATCGTTTCTTAAAACTAATAACAATAATCCCATAATTGGCAAGAAATACCTTCCCTGCAATCCAGCTATATAATTATAATTGTTCTGTGTCCAGGCCAGAAGCATTGATAACATAATCAAAACAATACTAATCACTGAAATTAGCATTATAAATAATCTCTGTCCCTTCTTTATATATACTTTTTCTTCTCTCGCTTTCATGCAACACACTATTATCAGAAGAAGAAATGCTATCAGTATATACCATGGAATTAAAACATTCAGCCTTCCCAGTCTTCCACCGATTATCTGTTGTAACTGCGTATCGCCTTGTATCACTATTGTATTTTGATACAAACGAATCAGCTTATTCGGTGCATGAATAAAATCAGAAAGACTGTACAGTTCTAATCCATCTCTATATGCACTTCCATTACTTCTAGTAAACATTCTCCAGATTCTCTGAGAAAACTGTCCTATAAAAACAAGTCCCATAGGAATCGCTGCCCCCAATGTCCAGCCAATTTTCTCCTTTAAATTTCTTCCAATTTCCCAACACACCAGAAGAATTAACCCAAGAAGCGGAATATATACGCCACCTTTGCAGGCTGCTGCTGAAAACCCTCCTGCCAGTAGCATAATCCCGAAATCCAATATAGATTTATCTTTTGCATACAACATAGAGAATCCATACGCCAGATATACATACACTGCTCCAAGCAGAATGCCATCATAAGAGCAGGAGGCAACCTGCTGCAGCATAATTGGAAAAAGTCCCAGCACTGCCAGTGTTGCTTTACCAAGCGGAATTTTTCTGATTCCAATCCACATAAGCAAAATAGCTGTCAGTGCATTCAGCCATCTTCCAAACATGATCATCGTTGTCGAGTTAAAATGCAGAAGCCTTGCAATAGAAAATCCTATTGCTGTCGGTAAATAATTTAAAAAGGTTACATTTCCAACCGGATTATCTGCATAAGTTGCGACAAGACTTGTGTCCTCTGCTTTCTCAAACACATTTTTGAAAGTTTCTCTGTACAACTCTTCCGTAACATCCATTGTATTTTCTTTTAACGTATCTATATCGCAGGCACGTTTATAAATCCTATTTGGACCGGTATTATTATCAACACCCAGTATTTCATTAGAAATTATATATGTTGCATCAATATGGGCTCTCTCATCCGGTACACAGTACGGTGGAATCAGAAAGCTGTATACAAATGAAAGTACTATTGCTGCTATAACAAAAGTCTTTCCTGTTGAAAGTTTTCCAAGTGATGTTGCTATAAATAAAAATGTCACCAGCACTGTAAGAATCGTCACCATATATTTGAACATTTTTGCAAACATCATCTGATTACTATACAATGACACCATACAGATATTACCGGTCACAGGAGTGGAATTTAGTTCATACGGGTAATCCTCACCCTGTCCACCAATCAGTGTTAAATTACCTTCCTGGACTTTATCTGCTTTAATTACAATTTTGTAATAGTTATTGGCAGAATCTTTTATTATGTCTGGTAATTCCAACACATAATATTTTTTTCTGATATCCCATACCAGTTTTCTGCTTTCACTTGTAACATGCTTTGTCAGTTTGTCCAGTTTTTCAGTTTTTGCTTTTATGCTACTTACCAACTGACCACTGGCATTGTCATATATACTGACTGTAAGATCAGCCTTTACTGATGATGCATTTTCAATATGCACTGCTACTGCCGAAAGATTATCTTGATTTGAATAAAAAATCTGTGAAACTTCATCACCCTCATTTAAATTGATTTTCTGAGCTGTTTCCCCTGTTTCTTCACATACTACTTCCGCATCTTTTCCTCGAACAGCCCCCTCCATTGTTTTCATATATACATAGTCAAAGAAAACAAACAAAACTCCCCATATTATCACTAAAAAAACTATTATTCTCTTTAAACTGCATTTAGATACTTTACCTTTATTCTCCGTTTTTTTAGGAAACAATGGCATACTTGTTTTCTTCTGTATAAAAATCAGGAATAAACCAGCTAAAATTTCCGCTACAAAATAAATGCATGGTTTTAACCAGTTGCTGTTTTTTGCATTATAGCACAGAGAAGCACACAGATAGCTATTAGTCAGTTCTCCATCTATCCAAGAGTATTCTGCACTGTCATTTGTTTCAGATACACAAAAATAGGGTCCCTGATTTTTGAATCCAACCGATCGAAGCTGCATTCTTACTCTTGTACCCTTAGCAATCTCAGCTTCAAATGGAACATATATGTTTTTTTCATCTATCTGATCTTTAAACAACAATTCACTGCTCTGTATAAGTTCGCCACTGTTTACGTCAAAAAATTTTACAACCAGCTTTTCGTTTTTAAATTCCAGGCCTCTTGCTTTGTATCCATTAAATAGAATACCACCTGCATTATTCTGTTTTATTACGAATTCTGTATCAATATAATGATTATCAAGAATCTCATATTCCTGATCTGCCTGAACTCCAAAGGCATACGTTTCATAGCCATCTGACCTACAGGTAGCCAGCTGAACTATAAAAATAATCAATATTACAAAAAAATACACTGCAAATGCAGTTGAAGTTTTATTTCCTTTAATGGCTTGTATTTTTTTATTCATAATTCACATCTTTCTTAATTTAATATATTCGTAAAAAGTATATCAAAAACACATACAAATAGCAAGTTGCCTTTTCTTCATTTTATGTCTGTTCAGTCCTTCACCAAGCTTATTCCAATTTATTCTGATCCATGATATACTAACTGTGTTGTCCAACCGATACCCAGCAACGGGAGGAGGTGTAGTTTGTATGGAAGACATTGCTATTTCTTTCCTTATCTCCTGTCTGGCAAGCATAGCCGCCTATTATGTTTGCAAATGGTTAGATGGACGTAAGTGAGACAACACTAGCCTGATGGTTTCTTGTCCATCATAACAAAACAAGAAGAAGCCCCCAGTATTCGCGGTACTGAGGGCTTCACTCTTTTTGTCTGTATGGACTTGCTATCTCTTTTGCCTATGGCAATTATAGCATATTCATTTCTGTAAATCAATATACCAACTTTCCGATTTTCAAATAATTTTTGCATCATCAACATACTCTTCCATCTCATTCAGGTTCTTATACTTTGCCATTATAACCAGGTATCCTTTATCCCATTCTTTTACTTCTGTACATCTTTCCAGTTTTGATGATGTTCCAAAACTGATAACTAGTTCTTTAAAAATGAATATCGTATACCGTCTGTCTGAATCTGCACCTCAGCCTCTTCTCTTATCTGGCAGCCCATTAAATCACTCTCTGCACAAAGGGCAAACCTGAAAATTCTATATCATTCAAGTTTGCCCCTCTTACATTTTGATTTTCTTTATAACTAATCAAAAATCGGATAATTTTACAATATAAATATTATCCATTTTCTCTACATATCCATTTTCTGGATACTTTGGCATAGCTTTTGCTGTTTCTATAATCTGACTTTTTTGTGCATCATCTATGTTTCTATTATATTTTTTTCCAAATGCAGCATTTAAATACAGAACTGATCTTCTTGTACCACTGATTGGGTCTTCTACATTATAATCCCAGTCGAAACTGGAGTTACCCACCAGTGACTGTCTTCTACATGATGCATTTAATGGAGCATCCCATTTTCCGACAACTATTATTGTCGCCTGTGCATCACCTTCCAGTGTTTCTATATTTTTAACAATATCTGCGCCAACCTGATATTGCTGCATATTACAAATATCATCTGTATAAAATAAAGTCTGGCTTCTTCCCGACTGACTCAACAAAGATATAATAAGAACTATAGCAGCCGGTACTACTATAATCTGACAAATTTTAAATGTCTTAAACACTTCGCAGCATTTACTAAACGTATACATGCCCAGAAAAGCAGTTGTAAATGCTACCGGAAGTCTTGCTCTGTCAGCCGGAATTCCCCCGATAACTATGTTAAGTGCAATCATGCAAATAATATTTCCAACACATAATAACAGATAATCCAGTTTTAACCAGATATTCTTCTTTTCCAAAAAATTTTCGAACACCAAAATAACCAGAAGTATTATGCTGAGAAGCAATATCCAGCCAGCATACGCATCTCTGCCTAATAAAATATTTTTAAAATCCAGCCATAAACTTTGTATAATTTCTGTTGTCGGACGTGTTCCCCATTTAAATTGTAAATAATCTGATGTACCAAAATTGAATACTTTGCACACCAGGCTATACATAAGATAGCTAACGGCAAAGTGAATAATTACAATTATAGTTTTTATCCAAAATGATTTATGAACCTTTAATGAATTATCTTTTTCAGTCATTTTATCAAACAAAATCAACAGGCAAGCCGCTGCTTCTGCCAGATGAAGTCCCGGAAATGTCTGATAAGTTCCAATCGCCATAAAAGCACAGATTACAGACCCCAATAATTCAACTGTATTACAGAATTTTGTATTTTTTCTGTTATTTATGAGCACATCCAATAATAATGCAAATGATATTGCCTGTATTAAAAATGCGAGTGCAATTGCACCTTGCTGCAATGTAAAATAGAAATGTGCAGCCCATAAAGGATTCGTAAGCAAAGCAACTCCGAAAATTATATATTTATACTTTTCTGATTTTCCATTAATCATGTAAAACACATAAATCCATGCCAGAATTGCCATAGAAAATATCACCAGAAAAGCAACTCCATTCGCATATGGATTATAATGCCACAGATTCAAAAACATAATGAAATAATAATACCCCAGGCGTCCCAGACCTGTGATTATCCATTCTTTCCCATAATCTCCCATTATATATTGTTCTGTATCTATACCTATATTAGTTGTCATTGCATGTCCTGCATAAAAAACTACAACTGAGAGCACAATTAAAACAACTAATACTATATGTTTTCTAAAAAAATCTTGTATAGAATTTATTTTTTCTTTCATGTTCATTCCCTTCCCATATCATTTGCATATTTTGCAGTATCCATTTTATTATAATCTATAATATTATTTAAAGCAAGACAGCTTATCATTCAATCTCCGATCTTATTTATTTATCCACAAAAATGCCGTTCTGTCTCCACTTCCTGACAAAACGGCACTTTTCTTCTTGCTTAATCAATATCTTTTAATTTGATTTGTTTCCACTTCACCTGCAGTTAATGAGCTTCTTTACTTTTTTCGAACTCTTCCACTTTCTTTTTCATCAATTCCATCTCTTTTGCCATTTGCTCAGCACGCTGTTCCGCTATATCACGTTGTTGCTCCGCTATATCGCGTTGTTGTTCCGCTGCATCACGTTGTTGCTCCGCTATATCGCGTTGTCGTTCCGCTGCATCTGCTCGCTCTTTTTCTCTTTTTGTATTTCTTCTTTCAGCCTGTATGTCCATTTTATCCATATTCTCAAATAAATATCCCATACCCTGACCTCCAATTCCGCC
>JABLTO010180732.1_pt1 | contig 10288 bp, 6 predicted proteins | sample 7160091 | NCBI WGS metagenome assembly JABLTO01 (sample SAMN14651225, study PRJNA627086) | human gut metagenome | isolation source: feces | host: Homo sapiens
GTGCTGGATTACGCGGTGCTGGTCATCAGCGGCACCGACGGCGTGCAGGCCCACACCGAAACGCTGTGGAAGCTGCTGGCACGTTACCGCGTACCCACATTTATTTTTGTCAATAAAATGGACCTGCCCGGGGCCGATGCCGCCGTGCGCCTGCGGGAGTTGCGCGGGCGGTTCGGCGATGGCTGCGTGGACTTTACCGCCGCGCCTGACCCGGAAGCGCTGGCCCTGTGCAGCGAACCGCTGATGGAAGAAGTGCTGGCAAACGGCACGCCCGGCCGCGAAACGCTGTTGATGGCGATTGCGCGGCGGCAGGTGTTCCCCTGCTTTTTCGGCGCGGCGCTGCGGCTGGACGGGCTGGATGCCCTGCTGCACGGTTTGCAGACGCTGACCCGGATGCCGCCCGCCTGGGGCGAGTTCGGCGCGCGGGTGTTCAAAGTCAGCGAGGATGCCGGTACGCGGTTAAGCTGGCTGAAAGTGACCGGCGGCGTGCTGCACGTGAAAGATACGCTGCCGAACGGCGAAAAGGCCGACACGCTGCGCCTGTACAGCGGCGGCAAGTTCCGGCTGGTCAGCGAATGCCTGCCCGGCACGGTGGTGGCTGTGACCGGCCCTGCCAACACTCGCCCGGGCCAGGGCCTGGGGGCCGAGGCCGACGCCGGTGCCCCGCTGCTGGAACCGGTGCTGAATTACCGTGTCGACTGCCCCGATGCCGACCCGCACACCGTACTGAAAGCGCTGCAAACCCTGGAGGACGAGGACCCGCAGCTGCATGTGGCCTGGCGCGCCGATCTGGCCGAGGTGCATGTGCAGTTGATGGGCGAAGTGCAGCTGGAAATTTTGCAGAATATTTTGCAGGAGCGCTTCAAGCTGTCCGTCACTTTCAGCGAGGGCGGCATCTTGTACAAGGAGACCCTCACCGCCGCAGTTGAGGGCATCGGCCATTACGAACCGCTGCGCCATTATGCCGAGGTGCACCTGCTGCTGGAGCCCGGCCCGCGCGGCAGCGGCGTGCAATTGGCAGCGGACTGCCCGCCGGACAGCCTGGCAGAAAACTGGCAGCGTCTGGTGCTGACGCACCTGGCCGAGCGCACCCACCCCGGCGTGCTGATCGGCGCGCCGCTGACCGATATAAAAATCACGCTGGCGGCAGGCCGCGCCCATCAAAAGCACACCGAGGGCGGTGACTTCCGCCAAGCCACCTACCGCGCGGTGCGGCAAGGCCTGCGGATGGCCGAAGCCAAAAGCGCCGTGCAGCTGCTGGAACCGTGGTACGAGTTTACGCTCACACTGCCTGCCGACTGCCTGGGCCGCGCGATGGCCGATGTGCAGCGAATGTGCGGCAGCTTTGAGCCGCCCGTGACGTTGGGCGATGCCGTAACGCTGACCGGCCGTCTGCCGGTGGCCACCGCGCGCGGCTATGCCCGGGAAATTGCCGCCTACACCCACGGCCTGGGCCGCTGGGCCGTGCTGCCCGCCGGGTACGATGCCTGCCACAATGCCGAGGAAGTACTGGCCGATTTTTCCTACGACCCCGACGCTGACGTGGAGAACCCGGCCGACTCGGTCTTTTGCAGCCACGGCGCGGGGTATCTGGTGCGCTGGGACGAGGTGCCCGCCAAAGCCCACGTGGACAGCGGTCTTTCCCGCCGGCTGGACGGCCCCGCCGGGGCGGACGCTGATGCGGAAGAAGCCGACGAGGAAGCGCAGGCCAACAGTGCCCGCCGCCGCGCGGCCGCCTACCGGGGCACGCTGGAGCAGGACAAGGAACTGCTGGCGATTTTTGAGCGCACCTATGGCAAGATCAAGCGCCGCGGTCAGCCTGCCGGGGCCAATGGTAGCGATGAAAAAGCCGCCCGCAGCGCCATGCACACCCGCCCGGCACCGGCGGCAAGTTCTTCCGCCCCCGCCAAGCCCCAGCCCACTGGGCCGGACTACCTGCTGGTAGACGGTTACAACGTCATTTTTGCCTGGGATGAGCTGCGCAAGATGGCCGATGCAAACCTTGACGCCGCGCGCCGCCGCCTGATGGACATTTTGTGCAACTACGCCGGGTACAAGCGCTGCGTGCCGATTTTGGTATTTGACGCCTACAAAGTGCGCGGCGGCACCCGCGAGGTGGAAAGACACCACAATCTGTACGTCGTCTACACCAAAGAAGCCGAGACTGCCGACATGTACATTGAGCGCGCCACCCACGAGCTTGCCAGGGACCACCGCACCCGTGTGGTCAGCAGCGACGGTGCCGAGCAGATCATCGTACTGGGCAACGGTGCCCTGCGTGTCTCCGCCCGCGCTTTCGCCGAGGAGGTTGCCGCCGTGGAGAAGGAGATCCGGGAGTTTTTGCAGGGGTGATATCCTGCACTTCCTGGGAAAGTCCTTTGTAGGGGCGAACACTGTTCGCCCCTACATACTCTACTTGCTAAAAGTGCCATCTTTCCCGCTATGCCCCCTTTGCACAAGGGGGCCTTTTATTTTGCGTAAAAAATCATTTTAGAAATGATTTTGAAAAACGCCTGTGCTATACTGTTGTCAAATCCAAGGAAAGGAGATGTCCCCCATGCGGCCGATCCTGATCGTCGAGGATGAACCCGCTATTGCGGATTTGATTGAAATGACGCTGGAACCACTGGGCCAGCCGCTTATCAAGGCCCACACCGGCGACGAAGCCGCCGATTTGTTGGAGCACACGCTGTTCGACCTGATCTTGCTGGACGTGATGCTGCCCGGTGTGGACGGCTTTGCCCTGATGGACTACATTGCCCCCACGGGCACGCCGGTCATCTTTTTAACGGCTAAAGCCACGGTCGAGGACCGGGTGCGCGGGCTGCGGCTGGGCGCGTATGATTACATCGTCAAGCCGTTTGCCCCGCCGGAGCTGCTGGCCCGGGTTGAGGGGCTTTTGCGCCATACAGGCCGCCGCGACGCCGTGCTGCACGCTTTTGATGCCGTCATTGACCCGGACAACCGCACCGTGACCCAAAACGGCACCCGCATAGAGCTGACGCCCCGGGAGTTCGACCTGCTGCTGGCCTTAGTGCGTGCGCGGGGGCAGCTTTTGTACCGCGAAGCCCTTTATGAGCGCGTCTGGGGCCTGGACAGCGATGCCGGGCCGCGCACGGTGGACATCCACATCCATCGCCTGCGCAAAAAACTGCATTGGGATGATAAGATCGTGACCGTGCCCAAGGTGGGGTATAAGTTGATGCCGCAGCCATAAAGGCTCCCTCTGTGAGGGAGCTGTCACCGAAGGCGACTGAGGGAGAGAGACTCCCTAAGATTCAAAGTTTCGGATTCTTGCAAACCTCTCTCCCCCACCCGCTTCGCGGGAGCCCCCTCGCAGAGGGGGCCATACATCTCTACCACCATTAGAAAGGAGGCCCCCATGAAACGCTCGCTCTCTCTACTCATCCTCGCCTTTTCGCTGGTGTTGGCGGTGGTGGGCGGGTGGCTGGCCGACCGCCAGTTCACCCAAACGCTGGACACCCTGGCCGACCAGGCCGTATTGCAGCACCAGCGCAATCTGTTCGGCTACGCCGACACCTTGCAGGAAGTCAAAGACGACGACTCGCCCCATATGATGATGGTCGACAACAACAGCTTTTGCCAGGTCGACAACAAAACCTATGCGGGCAAGCTGTACTATGACCGCCAGCGCCTGATGGTAGGGGCCGAGCCCTGCACCTTCGCGCTGCTGAATCAGACCGGGCGCGTCCTCTACACCACTTTGCCCGACACCATCCCCGAAAGTGAACTGGCCGCCCTGCAAACCGGGGACGGCACCACCATGCAGCTGTACGACCGGACGCTGCTGCTCTGCGACCAGGTGGCCGGGTCATCCGGCAGCCGCGTGTGGGTGTGGATGGTCACGGCGATGGACGTCAGCTCCGCCTACACCGCCCGCACCAACACCCTGCGCCAGTGGTTTTTACTGCAAGCGGTGCTGACACTGGCCGCGCTGCTGATGGCCCACCACACCACTGCCCTGCAGCAGCTGAACGACCGCCAAAGCCGCTTTGTGGCCGACCTGACCCACGAGCTGAAAACCCCGCTGACCAGCATGATCGGCTACGCCGACTTACTGCGCGGCGGTGAGCTGCCGCCCGAAAACCAGCGCCGCGCCGCCGATGCGATCTATCATGAGTCCGCCCGGCTGGAAAGTTTGAGCCAGCAGCTGCTGAGTCTACAAAATCTGCGGCAGGAAACGCTGACCCTTACTGCCGTGCCGGTAGCCGCCGCCTTTGAGGATGTGGCCCGCAGCCTGCCGGACTGCCCCGTCACGCTGGAAAAAACCTGCCCGCCGGATGCCGCCGTGCGTGCCGACCGCGTGCTGCTGGCTGACCTTTTGCGCAACCTGGTATTGAACGCCGCCCACGCCAGCGCACCGGGCAGCATCGTGGCGCTGCGCTGCCTGCCCGCCGGGGATCACTGGCGGTTGGAGGTTGCCGACACCGGCTGCGGCATTCCCCCCGAAGCATTGCCCCATCTGACCGAGCCATTTTACCGCGTGGACAAGGCACGCGCCCGGGCCAACGGCGGCAGCGGCGTGGGGCTGGCCCTTTGCGCCGACATTGCCGCAGCCTTTGGCTCCAAGCTGGAATTTACCAGCACCGTGGGCGAAGGCACCACGGTGGCCCTGACTTTGCCCAAGGAGGTGTACGCCCATGAAGAAACCGACGATTGACCGCCGTTTCTGGCTGACCACCGCCCTTTGCGCCGCGCTGCTGGCCGTGCCGCCGCTGGCTGTGCAGGCCCGCGACCGCCAGTTAGATACCGCCCTGCCCCGCCCCGAAGTGACCGGCGTAATGACCGACGAACAGCGCCTGGACCCCACCGTCAGCGCGCTGTATAAGCAGCAGGTGCTGTCCAACAACGGGTATTCCATCGGTGAGGAAAACTCTCACAAATACACCCAGATGCAGGGCAAGCTGCGGCAGGCCAACCGCCGCGGGCTATTGAACGATGAACAGCTCGACTACCTGCTTGCGCTGGTGGATTCCACCCAAGCTGCCGAGGAAGCCGGTGCCGAGGACTACCACTATCCCGGCCTGAACTACTGCACCGTCCACACCGACGAAGCCGGGATCGAGCATCTTGAGCTTACCAATTGCAGTGCGCCAGCTGAGGATATCGCCTCGCCCGATGTGGCCGTCCAGATTGACAATTATCTCTACATCAGCTACCTGCCCAACAACGGCCCGATCCTGCAGCTGTGCGTCAATTCTGACGACATGCCCGAGGATGATGTGGATCCCGCCACCCTGATGGAGCGTTTTACGAGCCAGCTGAACCTGACCATCCCCGGCGAGTGGGAGCAGGACAGCGATACGGTCTATTTTAACCGGGCCGCCGATCTGACCGCATCGAACTACCACACGGCAGGCCAGCGGAATTTGATGGTGCAGCTGGGGGTTTTGGAGTAAGCGCAGCTTATAAAGGATCCCCTAGAGGGGAGCTGTCACCGAAGGTGACTGAAGGGTGGTCAAGCAGGCGCTATTTTGTGGTAAGGTTGTAGGGGCGGATGCTTGCATCCGCCCGCGGGTCGATGCAAGCATCGACCCCTACAATTAGATTATAACTACCCAACCACCCCTCACCCGCTCACGCGGGAGCTCCCCTCAAGGGGAGCCCTAAACACAAAAACCCGGCCCGCCGTTTTTACACGGCGGGCCGGGATTTATTTACTTATGATATCAAACGATACCCTGGCTCATCATGGCGGAAGCGATCTTCTCGAAACCGGCGATGTTGGCACCGGCGACCAGGTTGCCCTTGACGCCGTACTTTTCGGCGGCAGCAGCGGCATTGTGGTAGATGTTGACCATGATGTTGTGCAGGCGCTCGTCCACTTCCTCGAAGGTCCAGGCCAGGCGCAGGCTGTTCTGGCTCATCTCGAGGCCGGAAGTAGCAACACCACCGGCGTTGGAAGCCTTGGCAGGGGCAAACAGCACGCCGTGGGCCTGCAAGTAGGCGATGGCCTCGGGGGTGGAAGGCATGTTGGCGCCCTCGGCTACCGCATAGCAACCATTGGCGACCAAGGCCTCGGCACCGGCCAGGGGCAGTTCGTTCTGGGTGGCGCAGGGCAGGGCGATGTCGCAGGGGACAGTCCAGATGCCCTGGCTGCCCTCGACGTACTTCGCGGTCGGGACATAATCCAAGTAGGTCTTGATGCGGGCACGCTTGACCTCTTTGATCTCCTTCATGACCTTATAGTCAATGCCGTTCTCGTCCACGATATAACCGTTGGAGTCAGACATGGCAATGACCTTGCCGCCCAGCTGGGTAGCCTTCTGGTTGGCATAGATAGCCACGTTGCCGGAACCGGAGATGACCACGCGCTGGCCCTCAAAGCTCTTGCCGGCGTCGGCCAGCATTTCCTTGGCAAAGTAGCACAGGCCATAGCCGGTAGCCTCGGTACGGGCGAGCGAGCCGCCGAAGGGGATGCCCTTGCCGGTCAGCACGCCGGTGTACTCATCGCGAATGCGCTTGTACTGGCCGAACAGGAAGCCGATCTCGCGGCCGCCAACGCCGATATCACCGGCGGGCACATCGGTATCAGGGCCAATGTGGCGGTACAGCTCGGTCATAAAGCTCTGGCAGAAACGCATGACCTCTGCGTCAGACTTGCCGTGGGGGTCAAAGTCAGAACCGCCCTTGCCGCCGCCCATAGGCAGGCTGGTCAGGCTGTTCTTGAAGCACTGCTCAAAGCCCAGGAACTTGATGATGGACAGGTTGACAGAGGGGTGGAAGCGCAGGCCGCCCTTGTAGGGGCCGATGGCAGAGTTGAACTGCACACGGTAGCCGCGGTTGACCTGGACCTTGCCAGCGTCATCGACCCAGGGCACACGGAACATAATAACGCGCTCAGGCTCGACAAGGCGCTCGATCAGGCCAGCCTTCTCGTACTCGGGATGGGCAGCCACAACGGGCTCCAGGCTTTCGAGGACTTCCTCAACAGCCTGCAAAAACTCTTTTTGTTCGGGGTTACGCTTAGCGAGGTCGTCATAAACGCCTTGCAGATACGGATTGGTAAATGCCATAGTGGTAACACTCCTTTATATATTTCTTTCACCGATTTTTATAGTAGCACCATGTGCATAATTTTTCAAGGTTTTTGCAAGCGTTTTTAAAAATTTTGTTTGCACGCGGGACCCGAGTGTTTTTGTGAGAGGGACACACTTTATTTTTTTAAGTGAAAGCAGGTTGGTTTGTATTACTTCTGGGGGATGGCCGGGGTGGTTGATTAAGGTGTAGGGGGACGGCGTAAAAGGCTCCACTTGAGGGGAGCTCCCGCGCAGCGGGTGAGGGGTGGCCCACGGGGCACGCACCTCAACCCAGCCACCCCTCAGTCACCTTCGGTGACAGTGTTCCCCTTCTGGCACTTCGTGCCACCTCCCCCGTATCGGGGGAGTCTGTCCTCAAGGGGAGCCTTTAGGCGGTTAGTCCCACATCTGCACCAGCGTATAATCCTCGCTGCCGTTCATAAAATCCTGCGGGTCGATCAGGCCGTAGTCGCAGCGGTCGTTGTGGGTGTTGCTGTGCGGCTTATAGCCGATCAGCCAGCGGCCGTCGTTGGTCTGGGCCATCACGCTTACGGCCATGTTGACGCCGTCGCGGTACTGCTTTTGGGTGATCTGCACGGCTTCGCCGGTATCGAGATTGTATAAATAGTCAACATCGCTCCAGATATTCGCCCCGCTTTTCTGCATCCAGATCCAGCTGCGCTCCTCGCTGCCAAAAACGGGCATAAAACCGGAATCAGTCTGGGGCATGTAGACATTCACCGGCAGATCAGCCACCAACTCGGTGCGGGTGCTGCTTTCATCATAGTAGGCGAAGCTGCACTGGGTGCCCCAGTCGCTTACCTCGCGCATGTTGTCCTCTACATACACGCGGCCCTTATACTCGCGCACAAAATACGGGGCGTTGGTGGTGGGTATATCGCAGATCTTTTCGCGTTCCAGCGTCTGCGGGTCCAGCCAGTCAAACTCATACCGGGCATTCTGCAGCGCGGCCCGGTAGATGTCGCCGTCGTTATAGCTTGGCATCGGCGCGTCCGAGATCACGCGCTGGGTCAGAAAGCGGCTGCCCTTGGCATCAAGCACCTGCTCGTTGGCATACAGCGTGATCTCCTGCGTTTCGCCGGTGTGGATATCCAGCCGCACGATGCGCCCGGGGGTGTTCTGCTCGGTGCTGCTGGGCGTGGCGTACAGGGCGTTTTGGTCGCAGTAACCAAAGTACAGCTCGGTCAAATCGCGCATGTCGTCGGTAAAGGTCAGCACGGTGGTGCGCTCGGTCAGATCATCGTTCAGCATTTCGATGCTGGACGGCGCGTAATATTTTTCAAAATCAATGCGGCAGGACTCAATATATTCTTCCTCGCTGGCATAGTCCCATGCATAGGCGTATTCCTGGTACTGCGCGCGCCATTCATCCACATGGTCCTGCCAGTTTCTGCTTTCGCCGGTGTCGTAATTCCAGTAATCATTGCCGGCATAGTACAGGTAGACTTTGCCGTCCAGCACCATCAGGTTGGTGCGTGCCCAGTTTTCCAGATAGGCCGGGCAGGCAGCACTGTCGTGGGTGCAGCCGGGCACATTGCACAGCGGGGTCTGCTGGCCGGTGGCATAGTCGGTTTTTAAAAGCAGCCCGCCCATGCCCGAGCCGACGCGGGCAATTTCGTAATATGCGTCGCCGGTGTTCCAGCCCCAGTAGCCGCCGCAGGTCGAGGGGATGCCGCTCAGTGTGCCCACCTCACTGAAGCCCGCCGGGGCAGGCTCGGGCGTGGGGTCGGCAGCCGTTTCTGCCGTTGTCTCGGTGGTGGGCAGGGTGTCAGCCGGGGCGGCTTTCGCACCGCAGCCCGCCAGCAGCAGCGGAGCCAATAGCAGGGCAAAGGTTTTTGTACGCATGATGCACGTCCTTTCAGGTCATGCGCCGGGGCAGGTTTTCCTCGGCGCAAAGGGTGATGCCCAGGGAGAAGTAGGGCATGGTCACATCGGCAATGGCATAGTTTTTGCAGTCCGCCGCCACAAGCGCCTGGCCGTTGGTGCTGTACAGCGCCTGGGTGTAGGTCAGGTCGGGGCGCGCGGTCCAGTCGCCCAGGCTGGTCAGCCCGGCCTGCGCCAAAAAAGCCTGCAAATTTTCGGTGGTGGCTTCGGGCATGCTGGCCTGGTCCGATTCCGTCGTCGAGATCCAGACCGAAATCACCTGCCCGGTGCGGCTGTCCATCACCAGCGAAAAGGCGGTGCGCAACTCACCGGCATAGATGGCATACCGGCGGAAGGTCACAATGCCCGCACTGTCAAAGCTGTAGTAGACGCTGTCCAGCCAGTAATAGCCGCTGTAGTCCTCGTAGCTGTCGCTCTCGGTGTCGGACCAGTCCAGCGCGGCGTCGGCCCACACCTGAGGCAAGGCGCCGCAGTCCACCAGGCTTTGCATGGCGTCGGCCACGGTCGTTTTATATCCGGCGTAGGACTTCATCTCCCGCAGGGAGCTGTCCGCGCCGATGTACAGCTTCGGCCCGGTCAGTTCCGGCGGCTCGGGTTCGCGGTCGGGGCTGGTGCTCTGCGCAGGGTCGCGCACCGTGGCAGTGCTCTGGTCCTGCTGGCGCGTCTGCAGCTGGCGTAAAATATAGTAGTCGTCGCCGCTCGGCACGGGCGCGGTGTAGGGGGCGGCCACCGTTTGCGGGTGCCCCAGGTAGAGGGCATCGGCCCCGCGCAGAAATACCGCCGGGGCTGCCGCGCAAAGGGCCACGCCCAGCGCACAAAGCAGCACGGCGGCGCGGGTGGTGAGTTTTGGTTTTTGAGGTTTCATTGCACAGCCCCCTTTCGCAAGATCACGCTGACGCGGGTGCCCTCGCCCGGCGTGCTTTCAATGTGCAGATCGCTGCCGTGGACCTCGGCAATGCGTTTGCAAAGGGCTAGGCCCAGGCCGCTGCCGCCCTGCTTGCGGGCACGGGATTTGTCCACCATGTAAAACGGTTCCGTTACCCGGGAAATTTCCGATTGCGGGATGCCGCAGCCGTGGTCGGCGACAGTCAGGGTCACGGTACCGCCGTTGTCTGCGGCCCGTACTTCCACGGGCTGGCCCGGCTCGCTGGCCTTGACGGCATTGCCGACGAGGTTGCACAACAGGTCCAGCAGCAGGTCGGCGTCGGCCTGCACGGCGGCATCACAGGCAGGCAGCTGCAACGGCACGCCCGGGCAGGCGGCTTGCAGGCGCGGCCACAAGGCAGCCAGCGCGGTGGGCTGCAAGGTGATGGTCTCTTCGCCCAAGCCGAGCAGCGCCAGCA
>JABLTO010194517.1_pt1 | contig 10279 bp, 11 predicted proteins | sample 7160091 | NCBI WGS metagenome assembly JABLTO01 (sample SAMN14651225, study PRJNA627086) | human gut metagenome | isolation source: feces | host: Homo sapiens
AAGTGGATTCTTCCTCAAGCAGTTCAAAACCGCCATTTGTCACAAGCTGTTGGATGTATTCGATACACGCCAGATAATCTTTCGGTGCGTTAAATTTCTTCCATTCCTGAATATTATGACAGTAGTCACATATTGCAACTCCCTCCATAACCAAATTTTGAAATGGGCGGGAAGCCGTTTTAGGGCTTTCCCGCATTGATTGCCCATTAGCAAAGTCGGGCAGGACTGTCAACGGCGGCGCATGAAATACGCCGTTCATCTTGACCGTTGACTGGCTCGGCTGGCTTTGCTATTTTCCCGGTAAGTGAGAATGGGAATAGGTATGTATCATATTATTTTATCATAATCCCATCTGGCAAAATAATATCGCCATCATCTCCACTCACATCAAAAAATCCAACCTTGTGTTTTTGAGCTAAACTACGCATAAGTTCATACGCCTCGTCTGCTACCGACCAAGAAAACACAGCGTAAATTACATTATATCCAATACTGTAATCAACCATATGCAACTCCAAATTTTCATCGTCATCAAGAGCATCGTCATTTGGTGCATATTCCCCATTCATGGGCGGGAATTTTTCTTTCATTTCCATAAAGCAGATGTTTCAATTTGAAAACTTCCGTGTACGGAAGCTTCGTGCAATCAATGCACTTAATTTTTATATCACCTTATGTATGGCATTTCTGGCAATGATTTCAATGGAATCCGAAACAAGTGCAGTAAAGGTTTCAATTATAAAATCAGCAGATCCTGTAAAGAGAAAGGTATATTTCTGCTATTACCTACTGGCAAAAGGCATCCGTGGCATACTATCGTATACAAAAGAAGGCGTCCGGCTCTGGTTTCGGACAAAACGTCCGGCATACCGTCAGATCTGCCTTAAGCTGGTCGCTTAAATAGATAAAAGAATAAGTCTTCTAAAGTCCGGTTCACGACGGGGCTTATTAAAGTGCCTCTAATCTGGAATACTGCCGTTTTTGATTCATTAAAAGCTGGCAGATTGGTGCTTTAGAAGAAGTTATTTATTTTTAAATTACATTTTGCGGAAACTCAAGGGGAGGGGCGAGGATGGCGGGGTTTCCGGACATTAACTCCGACTGTTGCAAAACGGCCCGGCTGCATGGTTCGCAGCCCGGGCCGTTCTCGTCTCTCTTTTTACAGTTTACAGATGGTTCCTGCCACCTTGTCTTTGCGCATGGCGTTCTGGATAGTCGGGATAGCTCCCACCAGCAGAAGGGCATATAGCAGTACCAGTTCCAGCACGTAGCTGGTCATGTCGATGACTTCCTCGGAAAGCAGGAGCGGCAGCAGGCGGTAGCCGTAGAAGACGTCAGTCTCCAGTTCTCTGGCAATCATGATGGCCCAGTCCACACGGTCGCCCACGTAGGTCATGACGATCATTATCACGCCGCTGATGATGACGCCCTTTTTCGTCAGCTTGCCGCCCAGCAGCTCATAGCCCTTCAGGGCGCAGACTGCCATGATGACGCCGGAAATAGCCGCCACATAGCCCAGCTGGCTCAGCAGAATGATGCTGGCTGCGCCGAGCAGGGAGCCTATGAGAGCGCCTACGACGCCACCCACCAGGTTTTCCTTCTTATTCTTCTCGTTGGCAGTGTAAGCCGCCGCATTCTGGGTTGCCTTGTCGTAACACTCATCACAGAGACAGATCGCATTGCCTGCCACGTAAGCTGCGCCGGTCTCCTTCATTTCGCCGCAGAGCTCGCATCCATTGGTGAAGCCTTCCATTCTCAGCATATCCAGAAATGCCGGAAGGGACTCCTGCAGGATGCCTTTGATTTTCTCTACCCTGACATACCGCTTCAGGGTCATCCGGACCGTATGCTTCTCCTGCACCACGCCCATGATACCCTTATGTTCCTTGCGGAACTGTTTATCCGGTTCAAACTTCACGCCGTTCTCAGCCACACCGACTGATATGCAGACCATACCGTACTCGATACCCCTGCCAGTATCAAGACCGCTGACGCGCAGTGTAAATCCGTCTTTTTCTCCATAAGCCACACAGAATTCCTCGTTAAAATGCAGGCCCAGAAACCGGGCAATCTCCGCATAACGGGCTGTTACCTTCCTGTTTGCTGTCATAACATTCTCTCCTCTTATGTCTTTTTTTTGTATTTTTCCTATCTCCAGCTTTCAATGACCGCCTGCACGGTTCTCCGCCCCTGGAATTCGTTGATTTCCGGGTAGTAAAGCAGGCAGACGGTATCTTTGCTTTCTGTATAATGCAGATCGGCTTTCACATCGCCGAAGCTGATGCCCTCCAGTCGGCTGCCCTTGGCATCCTCCAGAACAGTCTTCAGCACATTGCGGTTCCTGTCCGCACGGTATTTAAATACCCGCCTATTTTAGCATGATTCATGGGGGGTGACAAGACCCAAAGCCTCTTGAGTTTCCGCAGTTTTATCCACAATGGCTTCCTATGAAATAAATAACTTGAGCGGCTGCTCCATCTTTTGGAATGGCGCAGCCGTCCGAGCGGGTTCCTATCCGAAACCTTTTCACCCGATAATTCTTTGAATATCATTGAACATCACAAATACCATCAGCACCATCAGTGCGACAAAGCCCGCGAAATGAATAACGCCTTCTTTTTCCGGCGGGATTGGCTTTCCACGAAGTACCTCCAGGAACAAAAATACCAGTCTGCCGCCGTCCAGTGCGGGCAGCGGAAGCAAATTCATCACACCCAGGCTGACTGACAGAAGCATCGCCAGATTGACCATGTTCATGAACACAAGCATCGGTCCGCCGGGTTCTGCAGCTGTTTTCACCTGATCCACGATCTGTGCCATGCCGACCGGTCCTGCCACGTCGTTCTTGGACAACTTACCCTCTACCAGGGATTTCACGCTCAGCACGGAATTTTTTATGCAAAAGCGCAGCTGGTACCAGGCATAACGGAACAGCTTTGTCCCCTTCGCCTCATCATAGGACGCATAATTCTGAAAGCCGACCAGATATTTACCTGCTTCTTCGTTATAAATCGGCGTCAGCGTCGTTTCGTACTCCTGACCGTCACGCTCATATACCACTTTTACAGGCTCTCCGGTTTTATTCAATGCCATTTCCAGGGAAATTTCCCGTGCCAGATTGATTTTGCTGTTAAACCGCAGGATTTTGTCTCCCGCCTGCATTCCGGCTGCCTCCGCTGCAGAACCCTCCACTACGCTGCCAAGCACCGGCAGATCTGCACCGGCGTAACCCGCAACCATAATTGCGAAAATAAATGCCAGTAAAAAGTTAAACAGCGGTCCGGCAAAAACAGTGGCAATCCGGCTCCATACCGGCGCGTTCTGGAAATTTCCGCGATCCACATCCACCGGCACATTCCGCAAAGCGCCCCGTCCGGTTTTATCCGCCGGTGTGCCTGCGGCAGATGCCTCTTCTTTCGCCGCTTCCAGTCCGTCTTCCCCTTCAAAAATGCATGCGCCGCCCAACGGGAACGCCCGCAGCACATATTCCGTTTCCCCCTTTTTAAAGCCTGTGATCTTCGGTCCCATCCCGATTGCAAATTCATTCACACGGATGCCGTTCACTTTTGCAATCAGGAAATGACCAAATTCGTGTCCCATTACGATCACGAAAAAGATCAGTAAAAAAATGATGATTGTTCCGATCAAAGTTTCATCTCCTGCCTGATTTGTTCATAGGTCTCAGCCTCTGCCTGAAGGATCTGCACCACATCAGGATTTTCTATAGTATGATGATGCTCCATCGCCATTTCCAGGATTTCCGGAATCTGCACGAAACGGATCTTTTTCTGAAGCAGAAGCTTGACAGCCATTTCATTCGCCGCATTGAAAACGGTCGGCATACTGCCGCCTTCTCTTGCCGCCCGATAGGCGAGTGCAAGTCCCGGGAACGTCTCGGTGTCCGGTGCTTCAAAGGTCAGCTGATGGATTGCAAACAGATCCATAAATGGCGCGTGCATCGGTCTTCTTTCCGGATAAACGAGGGCATACTGGATCGGCAGCTTCATATCCGGAAGCCCGAGCTGTGCAATCACCGCACCATCGTCATATTCCACTGCGGAATGCACAATGCTCTGCGGATGCACAACAACCTGAATCTGATCAAGGGATACGTCAAACAGCCACTTCGCTTCCATCACTTCCAGCCCCTTATTGACGAGGGATGCCGAATCAATTGTCACCTTTTTGCCCATCGACCAGTTCGGATGCTTCAACGCATCCTCCAGCGTCATCTGCTCTAAGTCCGCACGCTTTTTTCCGCGGAACGGACCGCCGGAGGCTGTCAGCAGGATTCTGTGGATCTGATTATCCGCTCTTCCCTGTAAAGACTGGAAAATTGCGGAATGCTCACTGTCTACCGGCAAAATCGGAACCTTTCTTTGAGCTGCCAGCGGCATGATGATATGTCCAGCTGTCACCAGCGTTTCTTTATTGGCAAGCGCAATCGTCTTTCCGCTTTCAATCGCTGCGATGGTCGGGCGGATACCGATCATGCCGACCACCGCCGTAACGACAACGTCGCTATCCGGGAAAGACGCGATTTCCAGCAGTCCGTCCATCCCGCATACGATTTTGACCGGAAGATCGGAAACTCTCTGCCGAAGGTCAGCCGCCGCTTCCTCACTCCACATTCCCGCGATCTGCGGATGAAATTCCCGAATCTGTTTTTCCATCAGATCGACATTCTGTCCTGCTGCCAGCGCAACCGCCTGTAAATCCTCATTATCCCGGATAATTTCCAGGGTCTGGGTTCCGATTGACCCCGTAGAACCCAATATTGCTACTTTTTTCATATAGTTTTCCTCTCCTGTACCCGCTTATACACAGCTCCGATCACAAATTCCAGAGCTGCCACTTCTTTCCATCCTGTTTATCCGTGAACCGCTCCGAGCAAAATGACCGAAAGGAAATAGATCACCGGTGCGGTAAATAACACACTGTCGAACCGATCCATGATCCCGCCGTGTCCCGGAATTATCTTTCCGTAATCTTTAATATCGTGATTTCGTTTGATTGCAGACGCTGAAAGATCTCCTACCTGGGAAATGACTGCACCGGCAGCACTGATCAGCGCAACCACCCAGATCATCGCATCGCTTCCGGTCTCCGGAATAAGAAACAGCCATGCGAATAATGCTCCCACCAGGGCAGAACCGACTACGCCTCCAATTGCACCCTCTATCGATTTCTTCGGGCTGAGCACAGGTGCCAGCTTATGTTTTCCAATTGCCATACCTGTCAAATAGGCACAGGTATCACAGATCCAGGAGCTGATAAAAATGAGCCACACCAGATATTTTCCCCAGCTCAGTTCCCGGGTCAGATAGATAAATGGAAACAGCACCCCCGGGTAAAATGCACAGAAAAAAGCAGTCATCACCTGGTCTGCATGGTATTTGGGAAAATGGAACACATAGACGAACATCACTGCCAGAAACATCAGGACAATTGCCCCGATTCCCCAGAGAAAGTTTTTGGAAAGCATCATCGCTGCGCCATACAGCACGATTCCGCAGCCTCCCATAATTTCCAGCAGCGTAAATTTGCCATCTTTTTCCACATGGCACGCCTTAATCAGCTCGTAGTAAGCCGTCAGGGAAAGCAGCAGACACACCGCTCCCAGAACAGGACCTCCACTGATCAGAAAAATCAGCGCCAGCACAACCAGCACAACGCTGCTGCCCAATCTCGTCCAGAACATCATTACTCCTCCTTCACCAGCCCATATCTTCTGTCTCTATGATTATATGCCTCAATCGCCTTTTCCAGCTCTGCCTTTGAAAAATCGGGCCACGCCACCGGTGTAAAATAAAACTCTGTGTAGGCCAGCTGCCACAACAGGAAATTGGAAATCCGAAGCTCGTTGCAGGTGCGGATCAAAAGGTCGGGCTCCGGGATCCCTGCCGTATCCAGCGCAGCACTGATCTTTTCCTCGGTGATTTCCTCCGGTTGCAGAGTTCCTGCCTGTACCTGCTCTGCCAGATTCGTCACAGCGCGGCGGATTTCATCCCTGCCACCGTAATTGATCGCAATCTGAAAATGCAGACCGGTGTTGTCCTTTGTCGCTTCCTCCAGCTCCGCAATCCGTTTGCGGATATCATCATCGAGCCCGGTCTTATCCCCGATCACGCGCACGCACATATTGTTCTGTGTTGCACGCTTTAAGCAGCTTTTCATGTAATTGCGCAGAAGCGTCATCAGCGCGGATACCTCATCCTTGGGGCGATTCCAGTTTTCAGTGGAAAACGCATATACCGTCAGATAATGGATGACCAAAATCCATGCATCCTCGCAGATCTGTTCTACGGTCTTTGCCCCCTGCACATGTCCGTAGTTGCGCGGCATACCCTTTGCCTTTGCCCATCTGCCGTTTCCATCCAGAATAATCGCCACATGATTCGGAATATTCATTTTTTCTTTTCTCCTATCTGAGAGAAGGGGACAAGCCCAGCCTGCCCCCTTCTCCCTCACTATTTATGACAATATAATGCTTTCAGCCTGTACATTCCATTATTCATCCTGGCAGAATGTACTTTTGTATCCGTTTTAAACGGTCATAATCTCTTTGGATTTTGCTTCTACCAGCTTGTCGATATCCTTGCCGAACTTGTCAGTCAGCTTCTGCAGCTGATCTTCCAGCTCCTTGATTTCATCCTCAGAAACGTCTTCCTTGCCCAGCTTCTTTAAAAAATCATTGCCATCACGGCGGACATTGCGGACTGCAACCTTTGCGTCCTCGCCCTTTTTCTTAACGTCCTTTACCAGCGCTTTACGGCGTTCCTCTGTTACCTCCGGGAATACCAGACGAATCACATTACCATCGTTAGATGGAGTGATGCCGATATCAGACGCCATAATCGCTTTTTCAATCGCTTTGATCAGGGATTTTTCCCAGGGTGCAATCTGGATCATGCGAGGTTCGGGAACAGTCACATTGCCCACCTGCTGCAGCGGCGTGGGAGAACCGTAATAATCCACACGGATTTTGTCCAGTACATGCGGGTTGGCACGTCCTGCACGGATTGTCATGAAATCTGCCTCCAGATATTCACAGGTCTTTTCCATTTTTGTTTCAAACTGCTGTAATCTCTCGTCCATCTTGTTCTCCTATCCTCCTTATACCGTTACCTTGGTGCCGGTAAAATCGCCCTTTACCGTGTTGACAATGCTGTCTTTTTCATTTAAACCAAATACCCACATCGGCATCTTATTATCTCTCGCAAGAATTGATGCAGTCATATCCACTACCTGCAGGTTTTTCGCGATTACCTCATGAATCGATACTTCGTCATACTTCTTTGCCGCCGGATTCTTCGCCGGATCGTCGTCATATACGCCATCAATCGCCTTAGCGAGCAGAATAACGTCCGCCTCTACCTCAATTGCGCGCAGCACAACGCCGGTATCTGTGGAAAAATACGGATGTCCCGTACCACCTGCAAAAAATACGACCATTCCTTTTTCGAAATATTTGTTCGCGCGATCTTTGGAAAACAGCTTTGTAAAGGAACCGCACTCAAACGGTGTCAAAATGTTGGTCATCATGCCGACCGAACGGAAAATCTCAGAAACGTAGATGCAGTTCATCACTGTCGCAAGCATACCGATCTGATCCGCTTTGGTGCGGTCAATGTGCTCGCTGGTACGTCCTCTCCAGAAGTTTCCTCCGCCGATCACGATGCCGACCTGAATGCCGTCATCCACCAGCTGTTTTACCTGAAGCGCTACTGCCCTGACGGTATCCTCGTCAAAGCCTTGCTTCTTTTCTCCTGCAAGCGCTTCACCGCTTAATTTTAATAATATTCTCTGCATCTTTTCACCTTCCGTAAAACCGTAATATTGGCTCTGCATCGCTTACAAAGCCTTCTGCAGACAGTATATCATAGAATACTGAGAACGAAAAGTGAAAAATCTCTAAAACTGTAGTTGCAGTTTTCTCGCAGCTTCTGACGGGCAATCCATACAACGGCGTGTATGCTCTGCGGATATTCTATTGTTATGAATAAAATGCTTTTCTTTTTTGAATTCATATGCTATAATGTATGTCATGCAGATGTAGTTCATCGGTAGAACATCAGCTTCCCAAGCTGAGGAGGCGGGTTCGATTCCCGTCATCTGCTTTTTGTATGCCCGAAACCCTGTAAATTTAAGGCTTGACAGCCGTAAGGAGCTATAAGTCTTGTGGTTGGGTAAAAAACGGTGCGACCGTGAAGGTCACACCGTTTTTTTTTGCGTCCAATTGCAGGATTCTGCGATCATGGGTTCTTCCCAGCGTTTCGGAGCAGGCGCGTCGGCCTATTGCCTACACAGTCCACTTTTGGGGACTTGGCGGTGGATTTCAAGGATACGGCGGTCAGCTAAGATCTTAAAGCCGGCATTCACGAAGTAAGTTATCGCCCTGTATGTTAAATAGACCACGTCTTAAAAGGTGTGTGCGTTCTTCATGTACTCTAAATAAAGACTGAACAGTACAGCACAGACGGGAACGCTGAACAGCATCCCTAAGATGCCGAATGCTTCGCCGCCGATCGTAACAGCCATCAGCACAAGCAATCCAGGAAGTCCGACAGACTTGCCGACTACCTTTGGGTAAATCAGATTTCCCTCAACCTGCTGTAAAATGAGTAAAAAGAGGATGAACCACAGCGCCTTGCCGGGTTCTGCCAGCAGAATCAAAAACGCACCAAGACCGCCGCCAATCCATGCGCCAAAAATCGGCACCAGCGCAGTGACAGCCACAAACGCGGAGACCGCACCGGCATACGGAATCCCAAGGATTAGCATTCCAAAGAAGCACAGAACGCCGATGATAACCGCTTCCGTAAGCTGTCCGCTGACAAAACTTGTGAAGGTCTGGTTTGTCAGAGTAGCAATGCTCAGAAGCCGCTGCGCCTTCTTTTGCGGAAAGACTGTCACAATGAGTTTTTTCAAATGTGCCGCAATGACTTCCTTCTTTGCAAGCAGATACAGTGCAAAGACAAGACCCAAAAGGACATCCACCAAAACCGACAGGACAGAGGTTGCCGCACCCCATGTCACGGTGAGGATGCCGCTTTCCTCGTCGCTGATCAAGGTGGTGACCTTCTCAATCAACAGATCAGAATTTATGGCATATTCGGGCAGGATAATGTTATATTTTGCAGCAAACTGGACAACCCCTGCCCACCACCGCCCGATTTCCTCCACATAGACCGGAATGTTTTGGATAAACTCATCGCCGGATTCCCGCAGACTGGGGATCATCATAAACACTACGGCAAACAAAATTCCAAGAACGAGCACGGTGCTTATTGCCAGGCACACAGGGCGGGTCAGCTTTGCAGGAACCTTGCGGTAAGCCTTGTTCCAGCAGCATTCCAACGGTCGAAGGATTACGTTGATCAAAAATGCAATTGCTCCGCCGATCAGAAACGGAGTAAACAGCGCAAGCACCTTGCCGAAAAAACGCAAAACAGCGTCAAGGTTTACCAGCGCCCATGCAAATACAATCAGCAACACCAGCGCACGGGTGATATAACGAATGATCGTCTCGTCCGGCCAGTTACTTCCCTGCGGTGTAGGATTCCCGTTTCTGTTACCGACTGTGTTTTTCGTTTTTTTCTCCATGTTTTTCCTTTCCATGATAGTTTATTGTTCGCAGTCCAAACACAGGTCGCATTGCCTGACTGTAAGGAAGGATACCCTGTACGCACTCAGTTCGGAGACCGTGATCTCCAAATTCTGCACAACAAAGGAATCGCCCTTGGTGGGGACTCTATTCAGCTGCTCCATGACCCAGCCGCCGACAGAAACACTGTCCGATTCCAGCTTGATGTCAAAGAATTCCGTAAAATCCTCCAGGCTGACGGAGCAGTCCACGCGATAGGTATTCTCGTCCAGCTTTTCAAAATCTTCTTCCACCTCGTCGTGTTCGTCCCAAATTTCACCAACCAGTTCTTCCAGAATATCCTCCATCGTAACAATACCAAGCGTTCCGCCGAAATCATCTACGACCACGGCGATATGGGACTTCTGATGCTGGAGCATTTTCAAAATATCCCGGATTTTTGTGTACTGATAGACAAACAACGGTTTCGTCATGATCTCCGCAATGGGCTGATCCGTCATCTTGCCGTTGATATAGAAATCCTTCTGATGAAGAACGCCGACGATCTGATCAATGGTATCCCGGTAGACCAGCAGACGGGAAAAGCGGGACTGGGTAAAGGCTCTGGAAATTTCCTCATGACTCTTGTCGATGTCCACGTCTTCCAGGTCAATTCGATGGGTCAAAATTTCT
>JABLTO010044479.1_pt1 | contig 10274 bp, 10 predicted proteins | sample 7160091 | NCBI WGS metagenome assembly JABLTO01 (sample SAMN14651225, study PRJNA627086) | human gut metagenome | isolation source: feces | host: Homo sapiens
AAATTACATATCTCGGGGTTTGGGGCAACGCCCCAATCGGTTTCCCCGAAGGGGAAAACCGACAGCGCTCGGGGCGGAGGCGGCTGTGACCCAACATCTTTGATGTTGGACGGCACATATTGTTCCGATTTGTACAAAGTATGCAATGTCAATAATAAACCTAAGTTGTTGCCGACAGAGCGCAACAGGGTGGGCGAATAATAAATCCTCTTGACAAAGCACAAATTGCGTGTTATACTTTTTAAAAAAGTCAATTAATTGACCGTAAATAATTTGACCATAGGCGGTGAACCATGACCAAGGAAGATAGGAAAAACGCATATCTGTATTGCAAATTCAGGGACGAGCAGTTTGCCCTGTATGATGAATACGCCAAAAAACACGGTATGCTGATGAAAACATTATTGGTTTTAAACGTGCTCTTTTACGCCAAGGAGGGCGTGACCCAGACCGAAATATGCCGCAGAACCTTTCAGTCAAAGCAAACCGTAAATTTGATTATTAAAAATCTTTCGGCGGACGGCTATGTGACCGTTACCGAGGTGCGGGAAAACAAGCGCAGCAAATTAGTGCAGATGACCGAAGCGGGGCGCAGCTACTGCGAAAAGGTGGTTCGGCATATTACGTGGGCGGAGGACACAGCCATGTCTATGTTCACGCCTGAGGAACAAAAACAGCTTATCGACCTATCAAGGACATTCACAAAAAATCTCACCATGCTGATAAACCAGGAAACGGAGGAATAAAAATGGAATTTTATGAGGTAATCAACAAGAGAAGGAGTATCCGCCAATTTGAGGACAGGGAAATCCCGAGAGAGGTACTGGAGAGAATTTTGGACGCGGGACTGAAGGCTCCGTCCTCAAACCACCAAAGACGCTGGGAGCTGCTTACTCTGACGGATAAGGCTGTAATTTGGGATTTGGCTAAATTCATTCGCCCCTACCCCTGCCGCATAACCGAGCCGAAAAGCCCCCAGCAGGAGATGTTTAAAATCGCCTACCCCCGCCAGCGCAGTATGGTTGAAGAAGCGGCCTGCGTAATCCTGCCCTACTTCAAGCAGAAATACACCTTTGACAATGACAAAAACGGCTACGGTCTTATGGATTACGGCGCAGCATGGGCGCTGATTGAGAATATGCTCCTCGCCGCCACCGCCGAGGGCTTAGGGTCTGTCGTCCACATTCCGGTCAAAAAAGAGCCTGAGCAAATCAAAGAATTTATGAAGATTCCCGACGGTTATTATCTTCCCGCCATGGTTATTCTGGGCTATCCTGCCAAGGACGCACTTATACCGTCACAGGTCAAAGCCACAGTGCAAAACAAAGTGCGCTGGAACAAATGGTGAGCAATCCGAGGAGGGAATAAAAAATGGAATTTAACGAAGTTATCAAAAAGCGAAAGACCAGCCGCGAATGGACAGACAGAGAAGTCGATTTTGAAGCCATAAAGAGAATTATTGAGGCGGGCATGAGAGCTCCCTCATGGGATCATTACCGTAATTGGCAATTTATTGTTCTGCACGAACAGGAGGACAAGGAGCGTGCTTTTGCATATGCAAAGAGTGTTGCCCAACGCCATGTTGACAGCAACCGCACCTATATACGCCCAAACCCGGCACAAAAGATGTACGCTTACGCCATGCCGAGGCAATACACCATGCTGGTTGACTGCCCATATGTAATTATCCCTCTGTTCAAATGCAGCAGGCTTAACGCCGAGTGGGTCAGCAAATTAAATCCGCTCTCAACGGCATGGTGCGTTGCGGAAAATATTATGCTCGCAGTTATTAACGAGGGGCTGGGCTACTCTCTGCGTATTCCGTTAAACAGGGAGCACGATGTGGTGCTGAAAGAGCTGGGCGTTCCGCAAGGCTGGATGACACCATGCTTTATCGGCGTGGGCTATCCAAAAGAGGATGAACTCATCTTAGAGCAGTACGATACTGCCCCCGACAAGCATATACACATGGGAGGCTGGCAATGATGGGCAGTCCTATCATAAAGAAAATTAATGTAAAAAGTGTTATTTCAAAATCCAACCTGCCTGTAAGTGACTACTCCGTTAATCCTTATGTTGGCTGCACCCACGGCTGCCGATATTGCTACGCCTCTTTTATGAAGCGGTTTACGGGGCACACTGAGCCTTGGGGAACCTTCTTAGACGTGAAAATATGGCCTGAAATTAAAAATCCCAAAAAATATGAGGGCAAGGAGCTGTTTATCGGCTCTGTTACCGACCCCTATCTTCCCCAAGAGGAGCAGTACCGCCGTACTCGCGCTCTGCTGGAGCAGCTTCAGGGCAGCGGCGCACAAATCAGTATTGCCACAAAGAGCGAATTAATACTGCGTGATTTGGATTTAATAAAGTCATTTCCGAACGCCCGTGTTTCATGGTCTGTCAACACTTTAGACGAGGATTTTAAAAACGATATGGATAATGCCGTCAGCATTGAGCGCAGGCTCAGGGCAATGGAGATATTCCACCGCGCCGGAGTTCGTACGACCTGCTTTGTATCTCCCATATTCCCTGAAATCACCGATGTTAAAGGGATTATTCATCGGGCAAAGGATATATGTAATTTAATCTGGCTGGAAAACCTCAACCTGAGAGGAAGCTATAAAACGGTAATTTTGAAATATATAGAGGAAAAATATCCTGAGCTGCTGCCTCTCTATCAAGAGATTTATCAAAGGGGAAACCGCAGCTATTGGGAACTGCTTGACATGGAGCTAAAGAATTACGCCGCGGAAATCGGTCTTGACTATGTAACAAACGATGACAGCATAAAACCTCCCTTTGACGCGCCGCCTGTTATCGTCAATTACTTTTATCATGAGCAAATCAAAAAGTCGGCAAGGAAAGGCGGTGGCGTTCATGCCTGAATTACCGGAGGTGGAAACCATAAGACGGGTAATCGAGCCGCAGATACAGGGCCTCGCCGTTAAACATGTTGTTGTCAACCGCGCGGAAGTCGTCGCCCACCCTACAGCGGACGAATTTTGCAGCCGTCTTACAGGACAGACCTTTGACAGTATCGCCCGCCGAGGTAAATTTCTGATTATCCGACTTGAAAGCGGCGGCAGAATTGTCCTTCATTTACGCATGACCGGCTGCCTGCTGCTCACGCCGAAAGACTACCCCCCGGAAAAGCATACGCATATTATTTTTGCTCTGAGCAACAATAATGAGCTGCGCTTTTCCGACACACGCCGTTTTGGGCGTTTTTGGCTCTTTGATGAGAACGAGACCGACAGCAGCGGAATTGAAAAATTGGGCGCAGAGCCCCTTGAAGAGACTCTTACCGCCCAATATCTCCGCCCTGTTTTGGAGAGACGCAAAAAATCAATAAAGGAATGCCTGATGGATCAAAGTATAATTGCAGGCATAGGCAATATCTATTCAGACGAGATTTTGTTTACCGCAAAAATACACCCCAAGCGCCCGGCAAACAGCTTGAGCGCGGAGGAATGCGCGCGGCTTGCCTCTGTTATTCCCGAACGCATTTCCTATTTTATCGAAAAGAACCAAATATCACCCGAGGAATACTTAAAGACCAAAGGCCAGGACTACCGCAACACTCCGTTTTTGCAGGTTTACGGTCACAAGGGAGAGCCCTGCCCCAATTGCAAAGCTCCGCTGCTCCGCACGGTAATCGGCGGCAGAAGCAGCACCTTTTGCCCAAACTGCCAAAAATAAAATATTTATATCGCCCGCCCCGTTGCGCTTGCCACCCTCCTCCCCAAGCGCCGGGGCGGGCATATATATATCAATTATAAATCCCAATAATTTCGTCGGCGACCTCTTTTATGCTTTTGCCGTTTGTGTGGATCTTGATTGTATCTAAGCTATTATATTTAGAAATTCGCGAAAGGCTTCTCTCGATAACGTCATCGGTTCTCAGTCCGTTATCTATGTCTTTCCTCAGCCTTGCTTTCAACTCTGTTTCATCGCATATCAGAGAAACATTTTTGATTGCGCAGTCTGTGCTGTTAAGATTTTTTAAAATGCTGTCAATAATCTCCTGTTCATGGAGCACCCAGCAAAAAACAATATTTTGATAGGCGGAGCAACTGATAAATTGGTTAAGCAGGAAACAAATATTTTCCAGAACCATCTTTTTCGTTTCCTCCGTGACCTGAAAGGGATGAGCGTCCCAGCACCAATCGCCGTCCAAAAGCACGCTGTTCTCCAGCCCTCTCTGCATCACACGGCACACGGAGGTTTTCCCGACCCCCATGGCGCCGCCGACAATGTAAATTGTTTTCATGACTACCCCCGTAAACGACTTGGCATATATTTTAAATACTTTTTAAATTTACCCTAACAGTTTTATTCACCTTCGGTTTCCGAGGAAGCCTCTTCCTCTGTTTTGGAAACCTCAGTGTATGTTATCCTATGGTTCTTTATGCCCAGAACCCGTATATGCATACCCTTAAACTCTATTTCAAACGTGGCTCCGTCGTCGGGAATTGTTCCTTGAAGATCAAAAATGAAGCCTCCGAAGGTATCGTAATCCCCATCCGGTATGTGAATGCCGACAATCTTGCAAACGTCATCTATATCTGCCGAGCCGGGGATTACCCATGTGTTTTCAGACGTCTTTCTTATTGCGTCATCGGGCTTTTTGCCGCTGTAGTCTATATCCCCGACAATGCAGCCCATAAGGTCAAGCACGGTGAGAATGCCGCTCATTCCGCCGTATTCGTCAAGGGCTACTGCAAAGTACGTCCGCGATTCCCTCATATTTTTGAACAAAACATCCGCCTTCATTGTCTCAGGCACCAGGTATGCGGGCTTCACAAGGTTACGGAGGATGTATTCCTTTGACTTGTCTCTGCAGCTGAAATAATCTCTCGCGTCAAGGGTTCCCACAATATTATCCGCCGACTCGTCGCATACGGGGTAGACCGAGTGCCTTGTTGAATGTATTGTTTTTTCCCACTCCTCAAGGGAATCCTCAGTCCAAAGAATATCGATGTCGGTTCTGTGAACCGCTACCTCGTCAACAGTCATATCGTCAAAATCAAACACGTTTTGAATTATTTCCTTTTCTTCCACGTCGATAGCGCCCTTTTCACTGCCCACGTCAACCATCATTCTTATTTCTTCCTCTGTTACCTCATCGTCCTCGCTGCTCGGGTCTACTCCGAGAAGCCTCAATATGGCGTTTGTGGAAAGGGTAAGCAGCGACACAAGGGGTGCGAACAGCTTGGATATAAAGGTTATAAGCGAGGAAATGCCGAAAGCAATCTTTTCTGGGTTTTTCATAGCGAGACGCTTGGGGACAAGCTCTCCGAACACCAGCGTAAAGTATGAAAGTATTATTGTTATTATAATAACGGAAATTTTCGAAACCGCAGCTGCCGAAATGGGTATTCCCGTAGACACTATAGATTCCGTAAGCATCTCCGCAAAGTAGTCTGCCGCAAAGGCGCTGCCCAAAAATCCCGAAAGAGTTATGGCAACCTGAATTGTGGAGAGAAACCTGGCAGGCTGGGCGGTGAGCTTGGCAATTCGTCCGGCACGCTTATCGCCTGCCGCCGCCAGCTTATCAAGCTTGTTGTCGTTTAAGGATATTACGGCAATTTCGGTACACGCGAACACCGCGTTAAGTAGTATAAGTATAACCTGTATAAGTATTTGCATTAATATATTACTCAAAATAAAAAAACCTCCTGTTTTATCAATTCTATACATAAAGACAAAATTAAACCGAGCCTATAGGCAAAAGCCTTACAAGCGAAGTCTCATTCTCGTGTGTATAAGAAAATCGATTAAATCAAGACGATTTTGTATTTTGTATCTTATTAAATTTTGCGGGGTTCGCCCGTCACAGTCATCCATTTTGTGGAACTCCTTTTCTTTTATGCCGTGATGTCAATCATACGGATACTGCTGAATTACTGCTATAATACATTATTAAATTAGTTTTGTAAATAGGGAAAATACATTTTTATAAAAAGTCACAACCAGGCATATTGTATTATCCGATAAGTTAGCAAATATTAACTACAATTTGCAGTCTTTTTCCTCTCCGCCTATTGAAATCTCTCGGAATTTGCGGTATAATTTTCATAGATGAATTTAAATTACAATACGGGAGGGGAATTGTGTGAAAAAAATTTTTAGTGTATTGATCGCATTGGCAATATTATCATCTTACGTTTGCTACGGGGAGGGCAATGAAAATTCAATCAAGTATTTAAAATCGGCGGAACCCTATGACTACGGCAGCGAATACGTTTGGCTCGCCGCAGATGAGGCAGGTATTATTCCGCTGTCATTGGTGCCTTACGACGGCTATGCTTACGCCTATGCGCCAAGCAGCGGCGAGATTAAAATCGAAAAGGTATCTCCCCCGAAATTTACCGACTGCGGCGATGGTTATATTGACGGACTTCCCAATGACGTATATTATGTGGATATGTATCTTGATGAAATATCCGCAAGGGGCGTCATGGTGGGATATGGCGACGGGACGTTCTGTCCTGCGCAATATATGACGCGCGCGGAGATGGCGGCTGTTTTTGCCGGATTGTTCAGAGTTGAACCGTCGGAGGAAAAATCGTGCTTTACAGATGTTCCCGACGACCATTGGTGCCGCGGGAATATAATGGCGCTGGTGAATATGGGCGTGCTTATGCGCGATGAAAGCTTCAATCCCGATGAGGAGGTAACCCGCGAACAGCTTACGGCAATGACATACCGTATGCTAAAGTATATTGGCCTTGAGGGAGAAAGCGGCGAGTTTGACTTTACGGCGTATTCCGATCTATCAAGCCTTGATTGGTCAAAAGAGGCGTATAATAATTTGCTCCTAAACGGCTACCGTACGCTTATGCGCACCGACTACGGCGATGATATGATTATGGACGATGACACCTACACCCTTGAGCCCGCGAGAGAAGTAACGCGGTACGAATGCGCGGAGTTTCTATATTTATTCATCGTTGACTTTTTCCAAAACAACGCTCCCGCAATAAAGCGCGACACTGCACCGGAGGAGGAAATACCGATTTTGGACGGCTCCACCTCCACATATGAGATTACGAGAAATATTTATTGGCAATATTATCTGAACCACGAGAACGCGCCAAGCTTCCCAAAGGCACACTCGAAAACCTCCAATTCATATAAGCGTCTTATTGACGGCGAGGTTGATATGATTTTTGTTCCCGACCCAAGCGAGGACATTAAAAAATACGCAGAGGAGAAAGGCGTAGCCCTCAAATATATTCCCATAGCCAACGAGGCTCTGGTGTTCTTTAACGATGAAAGCAACACGGTAAATAACATAACCACCGAGCAGCTCCATAATATCTACGTGGACAATTCCGTTAAAAACTGGAGCGAGATAGGCGGCGATAATTCGGAGCTTGTGCCGTTCTGCCGTAATCTTGACAGCGGCTCTCACGCGCAGATGGAGAAATTCATTCTCGGCGGCGGTGAGCTTAACGATGCAATCCGCCGCGAGCACACCTCATGGATAATGTCAAGTATTCTGACAGAGGTTGACAGTTTTAACAAAAATAACACGGGAAAGTCTGCTATGGGCTACACCCTATATTACTATTATTTTGCAAACCAAATGCTTTTGGGACCGGTTAATTTAAAGCTGATGTCAATTGACGGCGTAGAGCCTACGGAAGAAACCATAGCGGACGGAACATATCCGTACACTACCAATTATTACGCCGTAATCCGCGATGGAGAAAACGGGAAAGCAGAGCAATTCGCAAGGCTCATGCAAGGCGAATTTGGTGATATGATAATAAAAATGAGCGGCATGGGAGTTATTAAAAGATAAAATTTCCAATCTCTATACACGCAGAGCAATCTTAAAGGGTTGCTCTGTTTTATTTGCGAAAATAATTTTGATGCGATGCAATAAAATTTGTGACAGGCAAAAGCCGTTCCGTTTAAAAATATTTCAGCGGGAGTTTAGTCTCCCGCCGAAATTCCGTATTAAAATATGTTCGGTAAAGCTATTCTCGGATTACAGAGTAAGAGAAGGCGCCGAATAGGTTCTGCCACCCAGCTCAGAATTAAGCATGTACAAGCTCTTTGCGTCGCCGCCGAACAGTTCCATCTTCTTTACCAGATCGTCTGCCGTTTTCTCTTCCTCGCCCTGCTCCTTAATAAACCAATCCAGGAACTGAGTTGTTCTGAAATCGTTCACCTCTTTAGCCGCGCCGTAGATGGTATTAATAAGACTCGTCACATATCTCTCGTGCTCAAGACCCTTCTGAATGGGCTCCATATTGCCGCCAAATTCAACCTCAGGCTTTTCAACCGCCTCAAAAATCACCTTCTCGCCGTTATTCTGGAGATACTCGATGAATAAAAGCGCATGGTCGCGTTCCTCCTGCGCCTGGATCATGTACCAGTTTTGAAATCCGTCAAGACCCACCTCAGAATAATAGTTGGCAAAGCTCATGTACAAATAAGCCGAATAGAGCTCCTTGTTGATTTGGTTGTTAAGTAAATCGACCACTTTTTTATCTAACATATTATTACCTCCTGTCCTCTCGGCTCTAACCTCCGCCGAGCACATAGAATATGCTACCACACAAGCAGAAAATAGTCAAGCAGATTTTTAAACAAATCCAAAGTGCAAGGCTTCGCTTTTGCAGGCATGTGCGACTACTTTCCAAAAAGTCTTTCGACTTTTCAAGAGCCCTACGCCTGACGTTCAGGCGGCAGTATTTTGATAAAGGTTTTGCCTTTATCAAAATAGATGAGTTTAAATATATAAAGTTTTAGCTGTTACACAGTACTACTAATTTAAGGGGGTTACACATATTCAGCCCCATTTATTTTGTTAAAACAATTGCGGTGTTGGTGGTTTCGTCCCAATCTACGGTATAGCCCAGGTTTTCCGAGAGGAAGCGCAGAGGTACAAAGGTTTGGTCATTTATCAATCGGGCGGGGACGTCCATTATGGCGGGTGCTCCGTTGACTGTAGCAGTGGTGTTATCTATTGCAAATGTAACACTTTTTTCTGTTTCAGCTAAATTGGGGAAACTTATATCAGAGTTTGATAAAGTCGCCCGCCCGGTTGCGCTCGCCGCCTCCGCCCCGAGCGCTGACGCATTAATTGTTGCCGTTGCCGATTGGGTTGCTTCGTCCCAGGTCACTTCTGCTCCCATTTGCTCAAACAGAAAACGCATCGGCACTAATGTACGATCGTCCTCCATAATCGGCGGCTGTGAGAAGCCGAGAACTCGATTATTTAACTCGACTTTCGTATCGCACATCGGTACAGCTTGTTCCATATCGCTGAATTTTATGCTGATTAATCTTGTTGTAAGATTGTCATAACTACACTCTATTACAATGCCCTCGCTCGTCATATCAACTCGAAGTATATGCCATGGACTCGGTATTTCCTGCGCAGCCCAATATATTCCGTCCTTTGAGAAAAATATACTCTCTTGACTATAATCCGGATTATTTCTATATATATCTAAAGATGTGCCGTCAACTCCTTTCACCTGACTTATATCATAAATATCGTCATTTATTTTTCTGTCAAAGGCTACATAAAAATCGCCGAACTGTCGGGTTCCAAACAACATTATTCCCTCAGTAACTACATCTTTGCTTATAACTCCGTTTTTCGTCGTTATTATTCCACTGTAATACGCGCTGCTTTTCTCCGGATTCTGAACTAAATTATACCTTGTCTTATATATGGTTGTCAAACTGTTCTTCATCGGGCAACCTAAATTCTCTCCCACAATTTCCCAATTATCCAAATCCGTTGATCTGTATGTTTGGCTTTCATCGTTAGTATAATAATAAACACCGTCAACATATGACATATCTACAATATTGCCGTTATCTCTGATATTTTTTACACGGTTTAGATTATAATCATATACAATTACCGGCTGTGAATATCCATATCGGTTATCAATAGTATCATATGTTGTTGAGCGCACAAGATACTCTTTTCCCGTATTTATAATTTGTATATTAGAATCATGCCTAAATCCCGGAAAAGGTATTATTTCACTCGCTTCTCCTGTTTCAAATTTACCAGCATTGCTCTCTCTGGTTTCAATATACTCCCAAGTTTGGCGATCACTGCTTTTGTATATGGCTCTGTCAAAATCTCCTGCGGAACGCATTACTCCGTTGTCGTCATAGTTATCAGCAACACTATCGAATACCGTGTCCTCAAATTTAAACCATTCCCGACCGGTATATACAATTTTAACGTATACATTAAGTCCGTCTTCTCTTTGATACGAAGAATCGACAACCTC
>JABLTO010127777.1_pt1 | contig 10274 bp, 7 predicted proteins | sample 7160091 | NCBI WGS metagenome assembly JABLTO01 (sample SAMN14651225, study PRJNA627086) | human gut metagenome | isolation source: feces | host: Homo sapiens
CTTTAGTCTATGATTTAAAAAATAGAAAAATAATTCACCAGGAATATATACCATTTAATATAGTTGATAAAATAATGGCGGTAGCTAGTCAAAGTGATATAATGGTTCATCTTTTTAATAATGGTTCTTCCATTGTTTCTAAAAAGAATCTTAGCGAAATGGCAAGATATCATATGGGAATATATCAACCAATGTTTCAACGAGTTACTACAACTGTCGATGATATTTATAGCTTTTCTAAAGATAAAATGATTGAAAAAATCAATCTTTATCATCTAAACGAAGAAGCACGCAAAAAAAGTTATCAATTATTAAAAGATCTGCCACTTACATTCGCACTAGCTGAAACAACATCTTTAGAAATTTCGCCTTTAAATGTTACTAAAGCAAGTGGATTAATTAAATTATGTGATTATTTAGATCTTAAATTAGATGAAACTATTGCTGTAGGTGATGCTAATAATGATTATGATGTTTTAAAAACAGCAGGCTTAGCAGTTGCAATGCAAAATGCCAATGATGAGATTAAAGAAATTTGTGATGTTATTGTAAGTGATAATGATCATGATGGCTGTAAAGAAGCAATTGAAAATTATTTGATTCGATAAAAGGTTTTTACTAAGATCAGTAAAAACCTTTTTTAAACATTATAAATAATATTGTTGATAATAGTGGACTCTAAGCAGATCACAAATCGTCATGATCTGATAATTAAAATCAATTCCATCAAACTTACCTGGAACCTGGATTACATAATCTGCAATTTTATGTTTTCCAAAAGCATAATTCTTATTTTGAGTTATAAGAATCGATGTCGCTAAATCAACATCTTCTTCCTTTTGGATTTGCATAAAAGAATTCATCGCCCGTCCAGTAGCCGAGATAAAAATTATTACATCTTCTTGATCAAATTTAATATTTTGATCAAAACTATGATATTGAATTACTGGTTTACCAAAACTAACTAAATCAGTTTGAAATTCAACCGCAATCGACATTGGATATAAAGCCCCAATCAAAATAACTCTTTTTGCTTTAAAAATTGCTTCACAAATAATTGAAATATACTCTTTCATAGTTTCATTCGAACATGATTTTTCCATTCCCGCAATTAATTTTTCACTACTTACACCTAACATCCGTGCCCGAATTTGATCCAAACGAATCATATGATCTCTAATTAAACGCGCTTTAAACTCCTCATAATTATTAAATCCTAGTAAATCGCAAAAGCTTAAAACATCTGCTTCGCTAATGCCGCTTTTTTCAATCACTTCACTAAAAGTCATATCTTCTAATTCTAAATAATTATAAATAACAAATTTACAAAAACGATAATGCTGATCATATATCAATGTCCCATTTAAATATGTTAATATTCTACTCAATAATAAATTCATAATCTTCCTCCCATTATAGCTCACCTTTTTTTATCACAAAAACTTCCATCGTATTTAAGCACATACAATTTAACTGTCCATTTTCAAACGGCCCCAAACCACCATCGATCCCAATCTTATCTTTAAAAACCGGATCATACCAAACATCAAAACACTCACCATTTTGATGGATATAACATGTTGGCGTATGACCAAAAATAATGATCTTATCATCCAGCCCTTTGGACATAAAAAAATATTCTCGCATCCAGGCACATTCTTCTTCTGTTTGTTCATATAAACCTTTTTCAGGATTAATTCCCGCATGAATTAAAACATAATCCTGATCATTACAATTAATTTCAATAAACGACGGACAACTATCTATATATTCAATCATCATTTTATAAAAAGCCGCTTTTAAAACTTTATAATCATATTCATCAAAAGCCTTTTTATGTAAGTATTGATGATAACTTGTACAAGTTTTATTACCACCATTTTGAAACCACATTCTTCTTTGTGAAGAAGCAGGATCATCAACTTTAAACGCATCGCGCATCATAATTTCATGATTTCCTTTAATCAAATGAATATTTTTAAATTTTTGAATATATAAATATATCTTTAAACTGTCAGGTCCCCGGTCACAACAATCACCTAAAATATACAATACATCATCTTGACAAAATTTTATTTTTTCCAACATTTTAATAAATATGTCATAGTGACCATGCAGATCTGAAAGGACATAAATATTTTTAGGCATACTATCACCCCTTCTTATCTTAAGTTTATCATTATTCTAATCTTTTTTAAACTCCATCTTTTTATCTTTTAAGATTAAAAATAATCCAAATTTTAAAACTAAGTTCTTGAAATTTCTAAACACTTTCAAAATAAGATAATTGTAAGACAAACATGGAACAAAGTTGAGACAAAAAAACATATCTACCATGATAAAATATAAGCAGGTAGCTGCCTGCTGTTTTAATGGAAGGAGGAAACGTATGGTTAACATATTCCAGCGGGCTTATATTAAAAATAGTAGAGTTTCCAATTATGGAATACCTAATAATATTATTTCTAATTTTATATCTAATTAAGTCTAAACGGATTTAATTAGAATAACAGCCCGTAAAACAGCGAAAAGGAAGAGTCGCATCTCTTCCTTTTCTTTTAGAATACCTAATTACAAGTACATTTTACTCAATTATAAAAAAAAATCAAGAAATTTTATCATTTTATTTACTTTATATTCTTATATCATCGATAATTGATTATTTTACTACTAAAAAATCTCCAGTTAACCTGAAGATTTATTTCTTTGGTTTTATCATCATATATAGCGGGAATCCTAATAATATTCCCCCACCAACAATATTACCTAACGTTGCAATCAACATATGTAAAGGTAATAATGACCAGTCAAAACTTGTTCCTAATCCTGTTATTCCTAATGTAAAATATCCCATATTAGCAATACTATGTTCAAAACCTGGTAAAACAAACGCCATTACAACAATCATCATAATAATTGTTTTTGCTGTATCATCCTGCATCTTCATTCCAACATATGCCCCAACACAGACGATAAAATTACATAAAACACCTTTAATAAATAATTCTAATACATCAAATGTTAACTTACCACTAACAATGCTTTCAATATAAGTAACAAATAAATCATGATTGCTGCCACTTTTAACAAATAAAAAACAAATTAGTGCAATACCAATAAAATTCCCGATATAACAAATGATCCACATAGGAATGATCTGGGTAAATTTTAACTTTTTACCATATACTGGTATCATCGTTGTAAAACAATTTCCTGTGAATAACTCAGACCCCAAAATAACGATAATAACTAATCCGATTCCAAAAGATGCCGCTACAGCAATCTTAGAAGCAATTAAATTACTTTGAAACAATAACGTTCCTAAAGTAACCGATAGAACCGTCGCTAACCCTAAATAAAGACCAGCTACTATCGAACGTGCAAAAAAACGTCCTGGTTCGTCACGACACATTTCATATTTTTTTATCCCTAAATTTGATAACATTTCAAAACTCATAGAAAAGCCCTCCAAATATATATAATTATAAACCATATTTCCCCTAAATTCAACAAACCATCAATTCTTAGCTATGCTTTAAAATTATAGGCTTATATACGAAATTAAATATATCGCAATTTTAAACAATTTCCCAGGAAATACTATCTTTTTATCTTCGATTTTCTTAAAAAAAACAATTATTCATTGTTAAGAAATAATATAAAGTGTACAATATAAACATTGGAGGAGATATAATGAAAGACGGATATATACGTGTTGCTGCTGCTTCATTTGATACAAGCATTGCTAACGTAAAAAATAACAGTTTACATATTTGTGAATTAATCAATCAAACTTATGAAAATAACACTAAAGTTTTAGTATTTCCAGAATTATGTTTGACGGGATATACTTGTGAAGATCTATTTAACCAAGATCGGTTATTAAATGAGGCTAAAAAACAATTAGCGATCATTATTGATGAAACAATCAATAAAGATATTATTGTTGTTGTTGGAATGCCTTTTCAACATCTAAATAGTTTATATAATGTAGCTGCAGTTATTCATCAGGGTAAATTATTAGGGTTAGTTCCTAAAACACATGTACCTAATTATCAAGAATTTTATGAAGCTAGACGCTTTGAACCTGCACCAGAGGAAAATACGACAATTATTTTTAATAATCAAAAAATTCCTTTTGGAAAAAACTATATTTTTGCTTCTACAACTAATCCAGAATTTAAATTTGGAGTTGAAATTTGTGAAGATTTGTGGTTACCAAATGCTCCTAGTATTAATTTAGCTTTAAACGGTGCAACTTTAATTCTAAATCCTTCAGCTAGTAATGAAGTTACTAGTAAAAAAGATTATCGCCATTTATTAGTAAATTCACAATCAGCTCGTTTGATTTGTGGATATGTATATAGTAATGCCGGCAATGGTGAAAGTACGACTGATGTCGTATTTAGTGGTCATCATATTATCAGTGAAAATGGAACGATGATCAAAGAGAGTCATGGTTTTGATAGTGAAATCATTTATGGTGATCTTGATCTAAAAAAACTATCTAGTGAAAGACGCAAAATGACCACATTTAAATCATTAAATACTTATGAAACTATTTACTTTGAATCAACTAATATCGATCTAGATACAACTTATTACTATGATCCTCATCCTTTTGTTCCTAGTGATTTTAGGTTAAGAGAAAAACGTTGTAAAGAAGTATTTGATATTCAAACGCGCGGTTTAATGCAAAGATTACAAGCAACCAATATTAAAAAAGCGGTAATTGGAATATCTGGTGGATTAGATTCAACATTGGCTTTGCTTGTTTGTACGATGGCATTTAAAAAGTTGAACTATGATACTAAAAATATTATTGCTATTACGATGCCATGTTTTGGAACAACATCAAGAACTAAAAATAATGCTTTAGGTTTAATGGAAGAATTAAATGTTACTAGCTACGATATCGATATCACTGAATCTGTAAGAGTTCAATTTAAAGATATCCAGCAAGATGAAAATATTCATGATGTGACATATGAAAACGTCCAGGCAAGAACAAGAACTGAGATTCTAATGAATAAAGCTAATCAAGTTGGTGGTTTAGTTATCGGAACTGGTGATTTATCAGAAGTAGCATTGGGGTGGTCTACATATAATGGTGATCATATGAGTATGTATGCTGTCAATGTTTCAGTACCAAAAACTTTAGTTCGTTATTTAGTCGATTATGTTGCTAGTTTATATCACGGTCAAAAATTGGAAACAATTTTAAAAGATGTTTTAGATACGCCAGTTTCTCCTGAGCTATTGCCACAAGAAAATGACAAGATCGTACAAAAAACAGAAGATATCGTTGGTCCTTATGAATTACACGATTTCTTTATTTATCACATGGTTCGTTTTGGTGATGAACCACGTAAGCTATTTAGAAAAACTAAACTTGCATTTAAAGACAAATACAATGATGAAACAATCAAAAAATGGCTTACTAAATTTTACTGGCGCTTCTTTAGTCAACAATTTAAACGCAGCTGTATCCCTGATGGTCCTAAAGTTGGTACTGTTTCTCTATCACCACGTGGTGACTGGCGAATGCCTAGTGATGCTAATGTAAAAGAATGGATCAAAGAAATTGAAGAATTATAATACTAAAAAGGTAGTCGTTTGTTTAACAACTACCTTTTACTTATTATTCCATTTTATACCCCATAAGCACTACTTTTAATATTAATTCTTTAATAAATCCAATATATCAATAATGTCTTTATTGTCATGATATTTTTTATTTAGCTCTTCTATTCTTGTTACTATTTTTTCTATCTCATCTGATTTCTGTTCTACTGCTAGATTAAATAGTGAGTTCGCTAATGATTCTGCTATTTTTTCATCCATATCATTTTCTAATAACATATTTATTTTATTAAAATATGCTTCTATATCATCATTTTTAGCACAATGATATGTAAGAAATAGCATTAAATAAGAATACAAGTATAGTGATTCTTCATTATTAGAATTAAATAATAATATTATTTTGATGAAATCTTTGTTTTTATTTAATAGATCACCATAATCATAACACATTCTAATTAAGACTTCGAAAACACTTATTTCTGCTTCCCAATTTTCAATAAATAATAAGGATAGATTAGCGTGATTTTCTATTTGTTTACAAATAAAATATTCACCTATCAAATCTGGTTTAATTGCTTTAATTAAGTCGTTTTCAATAAGACCAATAGTATTTAAGAAGTCTTCTGTTGATTCTACTGTATCTATATTAGCTATTAAACGGTTTAGATCATTATATATATCTGAGTATTTACTTTTAAAGTTTTCAATAGAAATATCATCATATATAGTAGCTATCGTTCCTATCTTATCAACTATACTATTTATTTTTTTATTAGGACTATTATTTAAAAGATTGTTTATTCGATTATGATAATAGTCGTTTTCTCTATCATACATATGATCTAATATTTCGTTTCGACTCCACTTTGTCGGATTGTCATCATTTAACCAGGCATCACTAATAAATAATGCATAAAGAGGTCTTTTTAAGTCTTTATCAACATTTTCTAGTACTTTCAACAACTGATCTTCATCTATTTCATTATGACTATATTCTTCAATATAATTACGCATAATTTCTTTTAGATCACTATCAGATAAAGGGTTTAATTCTAAAAAATTTTCTTGATAACAAACATTTTTAAGTTTCCTTGGACTATTTGCATATAGATTCAATAATTCATACCATGGCGTATTATTATTCTGATTACTACTATCTCGCTCAATCAACAATATTTTGATAATAAAACTTCTTTTTTCATCAACTATCTTTTCCAACCATTTTGCAATCTTTTCTATATGTCCTTGAACATAGTCAGCAATAAACAAAGTATTACTACAGCACCTGTCACTGATTTTCCTTAAATAATCATAATTACTATGTCCTAGTCTATAAACATGCCACTGTTGATTTTTTAGCTCCTTTTCAAATTCATATGCCAACCGGCTTTTTCCACTTCCTCCAGCTCCTGTAATAGCCCACCATAATTTATCTTTATTCTTACAAAATTCTCTTAAAAGTTTTAATTCTTCATTTCTTCCTACAAAAGGAAATAAGTTAGAATTATACACAAACCTATTAGCAATCGGTCTATCTATTTCACTAAGATGATAATCCAATCTTTGATATTTTTCTCTATCAATATCTTCAAGTAATTTTTCTAAAATTATTCTTACAGCTTCATGTTTATTATCAGGATAACAAATCACACGAATATGATAATCTTCTGCAAGTTGCTTAATTCGTTCATCCATCTCATCTTCTTTACATGAGATAATACCATAATGACCAATACCTGCTTCAGTGATTATTTTTAATACTTCGAGCGTTCGATCTTTTTCTAAACTACAGCCTAAAAATAACATTATATTGTTTGTAAAACACTTTTTTAGTTCTTTAACTAATTGACTATCTTTTGTATATTTTTCATCATATTGCTTTTTAGTAAAAATTATTGAACTATAATCAATTGCTTTTTTTTGAATTTCTCCATGTACTTTATATATCACCGGTCTATTTTTTTGCCCTAAATATTGATTAATTAATTCAGGCTTCCCTGGTAATAAAACTGGCATATTCAAATCATTTAAAACTTGTCGATATACATTTTCAATTATTAAGTCATAGTTAGTTGTTATTACAGCGCCCTTAAATATATATGGTAATAAGTAAACACTTTGCTTATATAAACTATTGATTTCTTCTTCTAATTTATTTGCTGAAAATACTGATAAAAGATCATTAGCTAAATTATGTTTACCCCTTTTATCTTCAATTTCTTGAGCCGCATCTTCAAGAAGTCCTTTATCTATCAGTGCCTTTATTTCTTCTCTAGTATTTTTATTATTAATAAATGCTGTAAGATCTTCTAATGCTTTTTTCCATAGCGGATATGCAAAAGCAGATAATCCCGCTCCAACAAATGGAACAATACTATTTAAGTTATCTTTTATTTCATTAAATATTATTTTATTCGTGTTACAATAATTCATGATATCTTCAAACGTTAGCCCCATATATTATCCCTCCTTAAGATCCTTTACTTAATTGTATCATGAATTATTAATATTCTGTATAAAAAAGGGAATTAGTAACATTAACTAATTCCCTTTCGTTTATATTTATGATTATTTCTATAATTAGTACATTCCACCAGGCATAGCAGGTGTTTCTGGTTCATCAGACTTGATTTCTGCTACTCCAACTTCTGTAGTGATAAATAACGCTGAAATACTAGCAGCATTCAATAATGCACTACGTGTTACTTTAGTTGGATCAATAATACCTTCTTCAAACATATCAACCCATTTACCAGCTTTAGCATCAAAACCAACGTTTTTAGCAGCGTTCTTTTGTCCATCAACAATATCTTCTGCATTATATCCTGCATTTTCAGCAATTTGACAAATTGGTGCTAACAAGGCTTCCATTACAATATTGATACCTTTTTGAACATCTACATTTTCATCTTTTAATACTGGTTTTAATTCATTATAAGCTTCTACTAAAGCAGCTCCACCACCGATAACGATTCCTTCAGCAACTGCAGCTTTGGTAGCATTTAAAGCATCTTCGATTCTTAATTTCTTTTCTTTTAATTCACTTTCTGTAGTAGCTCCCACTTTAATTGTAGCTACGCCATTTGTTAATTTACCAAGACGTTCTTGATATTGTTTTTTATCATAATCACTAGTTGTATTAGCAATTCTTGTTTTGATTTCTTCGATACGTTCTTTCAATTCATCACTAGCATCGTTACCACTGATCATTGTTGTATTATCTTTAGTAACAATTACTTTTTTGATCGTACCTAGCTCTTCCAATTTCATTTCTTCTAATTTCATATTTAATTCTTTGTTATAGAATTTTGCATTCGTTAAAGCGGCAAGATCTTGAAGCATTTCTTTTTGATTATCACCAAATCCTGGAGCTTTAGTAGCAACTACATTGAAAGTACCTCTTAGTTTATTTAATACTAATGTTGAAATAACTTCATTTTCAAAATCTTCAGCAATTAATAATAATGGCTTATTAACTTGAAGTACTTGTTCCAATACAGGTAAAATTTCTTGAATATTACTAATTTTATGGTTAGTTACTAAAACATAAGGATTTTCTAATTCAACTTGCATCTTTTCACGATCAGAAACCATGTATGGAGATACGTATCCTTTATCATACTGCATACCTTCGCTAATTTCTAATTCATTATCAAAACCATTACTTTCATCAACATTTATAATTCCATCACGACCAACTTTATCCATTGCTTCAGCAATTAAATCACCAATTTCTTTGCTTCCGGCAGATATTGTTGCAACACTAGCCACATCATTACTAGTCTCTACTTTACGTGAATTCTTTAAAATAGTTTTAGCAACTTCTTTACTTGCATATTCAATTCCTTCTCGCATTAATACTGGATTACATCCTTTATCAACTGCTTTGATCCCATTATTGATCATATTACGAGCAAGAATAGTCGCTGTAGTAGTACCATCACCAGCAACATCATTAGTATTATTGGCTACTTCATATACTAATTTAGCACCCATGTTTTCAAATTTATCTTCTAATTCAATTTCTTTAGCAATACTTACACCATCATTAGTAATTAATGGTGAACCATAACTTTTCTCTAAAACAACATTACGTCCTTTAGGTCCTAAAGTAACACATACAGCATCCCCAAGAATATTAACACCTTTTAACATCGCCTTACGGGCATCACTTGAAAATCTAACTTCTTTACTCATAACAAATTACCTCCTAAGCAATATAAGCTAAAATATCTTTTTCACTAATTACAATATAATCTATCTCATCAATCTTAATATCTGTTCCTGAATATTCTTTATATACTACTTTATCATTTTCTTTAATTTCTGCTTTGCATTCAGGTCCCACAGCAACAACAGTTGCTACACTTGGAATCTTTTTAGTTTCGGTTGTTAAAATAATCCCACTTGATGTCTTATTTTCTACTTCTTCTTTTTTTAAAATAACATTATCATGTAATGGCTTAATCATTTTAATCACTCCTTTTTTAGCACTTGCCATTTCTAAGTGCTAAAACCATTATACTCTATTTTAGCACTTTGTCAACACAAGTGCTAAAATAATTTAAAATTTTTACATATATAATCTATTATAAAATTATTTAAAATATACTAAATTAGGGTACCTCAACATAGGTACCCTAATAATATATAAATTCCGGTTGACGTGCAGGGGGTCACAGGTTCGA
>JABLTO010038223.1_pt1 | contig 10269 bp, 7 predicted proteins | sample 7160091 | NCBI WGS metagenome assembly JABLTO01 (sample SAMN14651225, study PRJNA627086) | human gut metagenome | isolation source: feces | host: Homo sapiens
ATTTAATGTAAAACATATTTTTTCTATTGATTCAAATGAAACTGGCTCATTCTTTCCTAATCGAGCTAACACATTAAAACTTATTCCTGACGCTTATTTCAATTCTGTGCGGTTCATTTTTTTATCTATCAGTAATTTCCATAATTTGTCATAACAAATCGCCATTAAAATTCCTCCGAAATCAAAAATAGTACAACTCATATTTTATCATATACCACAATTAGCAACAAGCAATTTCCTCACTATATCGTTAGATTTTCTCTTAAATATTCTTAACCCATTTGTTTCTAAGCTGTTTTTCTATACTGTTCGTTATTCTTTACCGCTCTTTTATATATTTCCAGGCAACAGAAAAACCCGTAGAACCGAAGTTCTACGGGCATCTTACATTTTTTATGCAACGTTATCTTGCAATAACAAATCTATATTCAGATTGTATTACTCGATGATTGTAGCATTACAACTGTTAATATCACAATTTGTATTTTTCTGGATATTTTTAATGATGTTTCATTTTATATAATGATACATTTTGTGATTATTATATCTATTTCGAAAGTTTTTCAAGTCCAAAATAAGCCCATGGGCTTTTTACCTCCAATTCAAATGAAAGGACTGATAACAATGAAATTGATACACGCAGAATATAACCCGATGCACAGCAGCATCGACATTAACCACTATAACGGCTACATCCTCCAGATTGATTGCAATCAAGCGGAATCCGGGATACGTACTACACCTAATTCTCAGCGGTGCCTAAATGCTCTGGCAATTGACAATCCGCTGGAATATGCAAGACTTGCACTGGATGGCGAGATGCAGGCATTGGTGGATGCGGAGGATAGTACAGAAGTGTTTTAAGCAACATCAAATATGCAATCTGTTTATAATACCTCTTTAAACAGATTGCATATTAACAAAATCTGTCCACTACATACAAAAAGTATTATTCCAATTACACTCCCAACCATGAATATACCAAATGCACGCCATACAAACATTGTAACATATCCATGCGCTCTAATTTTTATGTGTTTCCAAAGCTCCTTATGATATCCTCCAACCGATACGGTCATCGAAAGTTTAAATAAATGCAATATCTTTTCAATAATATTTTGATAAAGCCAAGATAACTCATAAGGAAATACTTTAATCAGTCCAACTTTTATATAGCGAATTGGTTCTAAATTCGGCACTGGATAGAAATGAATTATTTTTTCCTTCCAACACAACAATTCATCATCCTGCGTTCGCATTTTATCTATATTTAAATAAACTTCATTCCATGATATTTTTTCAAAATAATTTCTTTCAAATCGTTCTAAAATATCATCTATTTTAACGCTTTTTCCACTTTGTATATTGTGTTGTTCAAATGGCAATTCATATACTTTTCTTTTATGTGAATAAAATTCTATAATACCCTTTACATACAAAATATCCTTCTTGTGTATGTTCTCAATCCAAATAATCTGCTTATACAAAATATTATCTTGAATAATTTGAACATCTAAAAAATTACATTTCGAACCACATTTTTTAGAAGAATAATATATCCTCGGTTCTTCTGGTGGAGCATTCCAATAGTGATAATCACTGTATTTCATCAATCCCCATATCGCAAGTACCAACAGATCAGAGATTATTACACAAACTGCATTTAAAAAATCTATCCTTGCTGTAATATATGAAATATACAACCATAAAACAAACCCTATAAGGAAAATGCTTCTTCGGCAAAAACAAATCAATATCCTTCTTCCATCTTCACCTTTTATCAAGTTTTGTTCTATCATTATTATAAGATCATCTTTCTTATAATACTTTTCATTTGTGCTAATTAACATAATATCCGCAAATAGGCGTTTTATAATATTCTCAATCTCTATAGCACCACATTTTTTACTGCTATGCATTTGTATAAATTTTGTAACTTCTGCCTTAGCCATATTTAATAAGATATCTTCATTCAAGTCCCTTTTTATAATGCTAGTATTGCTCCCTTTACCATTCACATTATCAATATATTCACTTGCTGGCATGGTATACTGTTCCCCTACCAATATAAGTTCATATTTTAATGCTTTAATATCCGTAACCATTTCTTCAATCCATTTTTCAATGCTTGGCTTCTCAAATTTTCTATCACTTGATTTTACTTGGATTGCCTTGACTACCACACCCGATTTTTTCATAATAATGTCTACTTTATCATTAGCAGTTAATGGCTCTACTTTAATTTCATCCCACACCTCGGTTTCTAAGCAATTTAGCACTGCAATAATCCCTTGATATACGTATCCTCTTGCACCTATTCTCCCAGACATCTTGTTCATTCTCCATTTTTTTCTATCCTGTACATATTTAAACTTATACTTTTAGCGACCTTAGTATTTCATCGTTCAAAGATATATTCAATTTCCGGATCATCAAATTCCTTTTCTCTGTATGCCTCATAAAGATAATCAGCATAATCATCTTGTAAATATGATTCCACTAATGTTGAAGTATCAGAAACTGTTACAGATAGTTTATCCAAAAATCTTTTGTCGATAATAACATCTTTAGGCAATTCGGAAACATAATCGTACACTTCTTCCAATACTTTTTCCTCTACAATACTATCAACCTCATCAATCGCGGCGTCACTATTTATATAACATCCGTGTTTATTTTCATACATATGATTTCCTACAATATCGCTTATGTTTACATCGTATTCATCAGCAGAAACATTATCACAATAATCCTCAATTAAGTTCTGAACAACCTCCTCGATTATCTCTTTATAAGATACTCTTAATTCATCTTTAAATAAGTGTTCCGACCTTTTAATGAATTCAATAGCTTCGTCTAAAAATAATTTTGACATTATTTTTTTCAAATTTTCCGCATCCAATATTATACTACTCAATTCATAAAACATATAAATCTCATCATCGAATAACTTTCTAAATAACCATTTCCTGGGTAGTTTTCTGTCAGAAAATACATCTATATTCCATGGTTTGACCGCAAACATCTTAATATACTTTTTATACCTCTCATCAAGAATTTTCTTTTCCATACAATAATAGGATATAAATCCCGTTTTCTGTTTTTCACTCTCAAACACATAGTTTATGACAGAGCCATCCATAAAAATTCTGTGTAATTCTTTCTCGTAATCTTCATCATTTAACAGTTTTTTAAATTGCTGAACACATATGCTCGAACTAATTATTTCCGCTTTTTCTGTTTTATTCCGTTCTAAATAAGCCGACAAAAAGTCATTTACCGAAGGATTTGTTACCGAAAGCATTTGCCTTCCTTTAACATCTACAATCTTTATCATAGAATCTTGCAAACGCTTCAATGATTGTTCAAAATGATTAACACTCAAGTCTATTCCGTGTATACTTCTGATTCTATATTCATAACAATTTTTTACAAGTTCTAAAGATATAACCGTATTTGTCAATGAATATAAAGTAGTCAACAATATACGATCCACATTAACCAATCTTCTCTCATATTCATTTTTCCAGATTTGCTCCGGATTCTTCAAACAACAAAGAATATAATTTGTATATTCATCTGGATTGACCAATTCCCATTGACGCTTGCTGGTTACGAACTCAATTATACGCGGGTTGTAATTAACATGTTTAACTATTCTTTTGTAGTTCTTATTATTCTTAATATTTTCACGATATGGTAGTGGAACTTCGCAAAAAAATAAATGATTATAAAATATTTTTGCCTTTTCAATTACAGAAACATTTGACATATCCAGAACAAATGCTTTATATTCCTTTTTATCCAAGCTATTAACTAATCCTGGTGTTCTTTCATTTGCTTCATGATAAATAGTAACCCGTGAATTCATAATCAGAAGCTTGTTTGAATTCATCTTTACATACTTAATTAGTGCTAATAGTTGATTTTCCTGATTCTCTTTCATGCTGAAATAGGCTTGACCAAAACAATCATCCAGCAAAATTACTTCTTTATTATCCGGCGATTGTGAAAGTGCTCTTTTTAAAGAAGTTAGATCTGTACCATCTGTTGTATATCTGATTCTATATCCTTGTGTAGCATAAAATAGCACTAGCATTTTGGATGTAATAGTTTTTCCTACTCCTGGATTTCCAACAATAATTAACACATTATTCTTTTCTAAGCAAGAAATCGCTTGCTCATAAGCTACCGTCTTTACAAACAGATGCACCAATTCTGTTATATCACTTAATAGAACATCACTATCAATACATATATTATTTGTGAAAACGTTAGTTAAAATATTGGTAGACTCAATCCATAATTTAAAATGTTTACGCAGAATATCTCCATTTTTCTCTTCTTCCAGAAAATCACTGATTTCAATCAAAGAAATAACATTTTCTGTGGATTCCATATAGTCAGAAAACATTTCATAGATTTCCGATTTATTCGAAGGCGTCAGCTCCTTTGAACAGCAAACATAATATTTCTTTGGGCTATTTCCTTGCACCTTTGGAATTTCTTTTTTCAAGGACGTTAATAATCCTGCCACATCCGTTTTTACATAATGTTTTACTTGTACAATAACATTTTTCCCATAAGAATCGTCGGTCAAATCAATCCCGCCATCTCGACCTGCCGCAAAACGCTGTAACTTTACATCGAGCATTCTCGACATAACATCTTTACAGAGATATTCAAATTCAACGTCATTCAAGTTTGAATAATTCAACATAACAATCCCTCTTTATCTTTATAGTTTTTATATATGTACCTTAACATACAAAGAGCAAACGATATACTATCATTTGCCCTCCATAAATGTTATTACAAATTACTCCATTCTTGTTTTAACTGAAAACCACGAATTGTATTCAAACGTTGCAATGCCGAACGGTTTACATCAACCATATCCTTGAAACTTCTAGTTTGAGCATATACACCTTGCTTTTCCATATATTCTATTCTGCGCAAAGCGGTCTCGAGCATCACCTCATGCGTTGTCACAGTTTCATTATAAGTTTTCTTACTTACATTCTTCATCTGAACTCTTACACAATTCAAGTAATGTTTGAACGCCATAGTCTCGGTAAAAGCAGTAGAAGATGGTAACGCACCTGAAAACAGTAAATCTACATACCCATTATCCATTTCTTTAGACGGTTTCATCTGTTGCAAAACTTTTGCATTATACGCAGTATCCAAAAAACCCATTTTATATTCCGACAATGCTGCTGGGTAATAATACCAAACACTTTTTCTTTGAATACTATCATCTTCTTGGAACTTATTACTAAATCTTCTAACATTTAAATAGGTGCCTGTTGCCATCGCATCTATTCCAGTTGCAGACAGACACAGCAATTGATGGTTTCCGTATCCCATAATTACTTTCTTCCCATACAACTTTAATGCTGCACATATTTGCATCAAATTTGATAACCACATTGGTGTATCTACCAAATACTGTGCTTTTGGAGGATGTGCTATAATATAATATCCTTCAACATCAAATTTCTCTATCTCTGCAATTAACTTCTCTATTTCCTCTTCTTTTTGTAACAGAAATGTATCTGGTAATGCCAATGACAGATATGCCATTTTACTGCTTACATATTTTTTTGTGGCATCAATCCATTTATTACAATGCCTTTTCCAACGTGCCATCCACTGTTCGTCATATTGCAACATCACTGCAGGTATTATAAATTCTTCACAACCTGCCATCTCATTATAATCCAAAACAGATTTAATAATTTCTTCTTCTCTACTGGTATTAGCTTCCAATTTTGTAACCAAAGAAGAGTCAATATAATCATATTTTTGCAACCCTTTGTGCTGTGACTTTGGGAAATAACACTGCGGATCAAATAATGTCTTCACATTTGCCTTCTCAAAATCTTTTCTCCATTTTACCAACTGTTCTGGCGACATATCCCTAGGACTTAAAATTGCAGTAGCACCACCCCAATCTTTACTTAAATCGGTAGCTATTTTTTTCATTCCGTAGCCAAACTGAAAGTATAATTCCATCCAATCACCCCACTAATTCTTTTTTCACATTATCAAACCATGCCAATGCCTTTTCTGCAGTATCTGGACGTCTTGTAATATGTTTTTGCATATATGTCTGCAAAAGTCCTATAAATTGCATATCCACATCGCCCTCAATTTCAACACTTTGAGGAATGATAGTAACTGTATTATACCAAACCTCATTTAAATCAACTTCATCTCCTCGTATAAAAGGATGTGTTCCTGTAACTGCTTCAAATACAACAACCCCAAGTGAAAAAATATCTGCTCTGCTATCAATATCCTTTTTGGTGTATTGAAACAATTCAGGCGCACCATATCCAGGAGTATGCGGTCCTATCTGCATTGCTGTTAATGTCAGCGAATTCATATCCAATGCTCGTGCGATGCCAAAATCAATTAAATACCATTCCCCACTCTTTGAACGCAGTATATTATCAGGCTTAATATCTCTATGGACAATATGTCTTTTTTCCATTTGAACAATAATCTTTAAAATCTGTTCGGTCAGCTTTAGTGCCTCTTCTAATCCCATCTTATTATTGTCAATATAGCTTCTTAAGCTTTCACCCTCTATATATTCTTCAAATATATATAATCCTTTTTGACCACTAACCTCAAACTCATTAACTTCCATAATTCGTGGAACATTTTCAAAATTGTTTTCACTTACTATTTGAATTTCTCTCTTAACACGCTCATTATTTCCGTCTACGATTTTTAACATCACCAATCCATACGAATTATGTTTCACTAATAATGCTTGCTTTTGACCACTCTTTGGAAATTTGCTAACAATCTCACTAATCGGAAAATTTGCTAAAATCTCATTATCCATTAACATTAATCAGCTCATCTCCTTTATGCATAATTCGACCAATCCACTCGTTAAACAATATAGAATTAAAACTAAGCGGAATATTCGTCGACTTTGCTCTTTTCAGCGTTTCAAACTTGTTTCCGTCCTTAAAATACAATCCAACCCCAAAACGTCCAAATTTAGAAAGTACCTCTCTTTTGGGTCTGTTTTTAGAATCCATTAAAGCATAGCACTCAGATGCAAAATTCTTATTTATGATACTTTGTTGCAGAACTTCATCCCACTTATCAATTTTGGCCTCGACTGCTTGTATATTGTTCGTAATGATATTATTAGCATCACTCAAGACCCACCTGCCACTTTTACGAATAACAAGTCCTGAATCATACAATTTCTCAACACTTAATCCGGCATCCTTCCATGTAACTCCTAATTGAGAAACTATTCCTTCCAAATCAATGCCATTGACTGAGTAAATATGATAAAGAATCTTCAGTTCTTTCTTCTCTAACATATTTCGATATTGATTCCACGTTTGATAGTTCTCAGGATTATACTCAACAAATACAATATCGGGATAAGAATTACCCACCTGTGGTTCTACAAAAATAGCCATTTTTTTATCATCAGTTGCCTTGAATTGCTCTTTTCTGTAATCAATATATTCACGGACAAGTTCTATTTCTCTTCCTTCTGTTATTGTTCGATTCTTTATTCCGATTTCTGAACAATTATTGTATATTAACATGATATCTTCCATAGTTTCACCACCATTTTAAACTTGTTTTCATCATATCATATTGCCCCCAAAAGTGCAATTCGGTAACGCTCGTTATGCTATTATTTTCATGTTTCATGACCCATTTGATGCGCCTCTAATAATTGAGCATTTATCATAAATATTTCTCAATCACACCACACTTTTGCAGCTAGTTTTGATGTAGTATAGCTCGAAAGCTTTATAAAACAAGGCTTTCGAGCTATTTTTATTTTAAATTATTATCTTTTTCCTATAGCGTTTTGTAACGCTTTATGCTATAATTAATATTATATCTAAGGAGTTGGATTATGTATTTAAAAAAGACACCAAATGCACAGGGTCGTATCAGACTTTCAATCGTTGATAATTATTATGACAAGCAGAAGAAATGTTCTAGGCAAAAGACTATCGAATCTATAGGTTTCCTCGATGAACTTGAGAAAATATACGAAGATCCTATTTCTCATTTTCAGAAACGTGTAGAATTGTTAAATCAACAAAAGAAGGAAAAACAAGCTCCAATCAACTTTACTTTCTATGATTCAGACTATCTCTGTATTGGAGATAACCTTCGCAAGAACTTCGGCTATGCTGCCTTTAGTAAGATTTATCATGAGCTTAAACTTGATACTTTTTTCAATAATCGACAGCGCCACACTAAAGAATCATATGATGCCAACACTATCATGAAGATGCTTGTTTACTCCAGACTTCTTTCTCCTGCATCTAAAAAGGCTTCTTACGACAATCGTGACCAGTTCTTCGAAAAAACCGATTATTCTCTTGACGACGTTTACAGATGTCTGACTTTCCTTAACAAGCACAAAGAGAATCTTCAGGTTTGGATGAACAATAAGATAAAGGAACAATACGGCAGAGATACCAGCCTTATCTACTATGATGTAACTAACTATTACTTCGAAACAGATGAACAGACGGATTTACTTCGCAAAGGAGTTTCAAAGGAACACAGACCTAATCCTATAGTTCAGATGGGGCTCTTCATGGATAACAACGCCATACCAGTCACATATGAACTGTTTGCCGGTAACACTAATGACTGTCTGACCTACAGACCTAACTTTGGCCGCATAAAGAAACAGTTTGACCTTGGTAGAGTTATTTCAGTTGCAGACAAAGGTATGACAACTGGTGATAACATCTGGTATACAATTAACACTCCTACCAAAGACGGATATGTATTTAGCATGTCAATTCGCGGAGCAGATAAATCCATTAAAGAATACGTGCTTGATGAAGAGGGATATGAATGGCTCGGAGAAGAATACAAAAGAAAATCCCGTTTATGCCCTAGAACTATCCAGGTAACCTCAAACAATGGCAAGAAGATTAAAAAACAAGTAGACGAGAAACAGGTAGTATTCTGGAGCAAGAAATATGCAACCCGTGCTAAAGCAGAACGTGAAGCTGCACTTGCCAAAGCAAGAGATTTGGCAAATCATCCTAGAAACTATACAAGGGCAACCTCATATGGTGCTGCCAAGTATGTCAAAAAAGTGGAATACGATAAAGAAACCGGTGAGATTCTAACTGCATCTTCTGTTCTTGATATAAACGAGGACTTAATCCGCGAAGAAGAGGCATTAGATGGATACTACATGTTACTGACAAGTGAGATGGATACACAAGATGACAAGATTATAGATATGTACAGAGGATTATGGGGAATTGAAGAATCCTTCAAAATCATCAAAAGCGAATTAGAAGCTCGTCCTGTATATGTATGGACCAACGAACATATCGAAGCACACTTCCTTACCTGCTTCGTTGCTCTTACACTGTCAAGAATTCTTGAAATGAAACTTGAACATAAATACTCAGCAGGAAGAATCCTTGAGTCTCTATCAAAAGCCAGCTGTAGCCTGATTCAGCAGAATTATTACATGTTTGATTACTTTGACGAAGTTTTAAAAGACATCGGAGACTTAATGAATATAGATTTTGCTAAACGTGTAAGAACTCTAGGAGATATCAAGCAGACTCTTGCAGACACCAAGAAAAAGTAACGGTGCTATAGGCACCCAATTATCCATTCCTCTTGATTACAGTCTATCTGCTAGAAATGAGGTGTCAAGGATGCCCTTGGCACCGAAGGCTATGTCCTTGACACCTCATTTCTAGCAGATATAATACGAACAAGAGGAAGTAATAATTGTGAAACGTATTATTGCATAAAAAAATTTTCAAAAGCCTAATTCAAGGGCTGAAACACCATGAAAATCTGACAAAATAACAAACCCGCCAGACCTTGTATTTATTGGGCTTGACGGGTATTTTATACTTATTTTCCTGCAAAAGTCAGGATCTATCGGTAGCACACTTTTTCTATAATCATTTTATCACTCATCTGTATAAATGTCAAAAAATTTTATTCTTGTAATTCCACCAATCTTACTCTCAATCCTCTTAATTCCGGAAAAATTTGTATCGCTGTACGTGCCATTAAATCCCACTACTAGGGCGTATTAGGGACTTTCACCCATTAGAAACGTGCGCCGCAAAGCGCACTACAAAGATGCCCCAGAAACCTTGTGTTTCTGGGGCATCTTACGTTTTTATACAACGTTATCTTGCGATAATAAATCTATATTCAGATTGTATTACTCGATGATTGTAGCAACACGTCCAGAACCTACTGTACGTCCAC
>JABLTO010199227.1_pt1 | contig 10269 bp, 9 predicted proteins | sample 7160091 | NCBI WGS metagenome assembly JABLTO01 (sample SAMN14651225, study PRJNA627086) | human gut metagenome | isolation source: feces | host: Homo sapiens
CCGGTTCATAAGTTCCTGTTGCGCGAGACCCAAAAATCTACGCCGCTTATAAGAGGCAGCTCTACAATTAACAACCCTCTGCGGGATATCACCCCAACTCTAGCGGATTGATGGTACAAGGTACCGCTACCACCCCGGCTGCTCGAGTTTTAAGTATATCATTGAATCTCGGTAACTGTCAATAAATTTTCGCTCATTTCTCTCCAACCTGCTCCGGCGCATGTTTCTTCCGCTTTTTCTTTTCCCGCAATTCTTTAAAAAAATCACTCAGCATCACGGAACATTCTTCCTGGCAGACGCCCTGCACGATCTCCACCTGATGGTTAAATCCTGCGATCTGGAGCAGATTCAATACCGATCCGGCACAGCCGGCTTTCGGGTTCATGCTCCCGATCACCACGCGGTCGATCCGTGACTGCACCAGGGCACCGGCGCACATCTGACAAGGTTCCAGCGTCACATACATCGTGCAGCCTTCCAGCCGCCAGTCACCCAGTTTTTTGCTTGCCTTGCGAATTGCATTCAGCTCCGCATGGGACAGTGTATTTTTGTCCGTATTCCGGCGGTTATATCCACGGGCAATCACCTTGCCATCCTCGTCCCGCACAATGATACAGCCGATGGGGACTTCATCGATGGCATATGCTTTTTTTGCCTGTTTTATCGCTTGTTTCATATATTTTTCATCTGTCGTCATTACTGTTATATCCTTTACCGGTTGATATTTTGTAAAGCGGACATATTCTCTTCAGAACCACTGCACGCTACCCTTTGTTTCAGTCAGCGCCAAACCATAGTCTGCCGGAAAATGCCACATGGGGCAATTCATAAAACGTACATTTTGCCGGACAGATGGGCTTGTACAACGGATCTGCCACAATGATTTTTGCATCTCTCAGAGCTTCCTCCATCGCTTCCTCTCCGAGTACAATAGTATCTTTCTCTCCGACCAGATTTTCACATTCTTTCAATGGGCAAAACACGCGTACAGAATGTCCGTATTTTTTCTCAATACCTGCTGCCAGAGATCCCATAGTTACAGGTTCCCCGATCAGGGTAATTTCCGCTTCTTTCTGCATGCGGTTCTGCAGATATACAATTTTCCGATCCGTTTGTTGTTCTGCCGCCTCTTCCAGTGCTTCTGAAATAGTCTCTGCCAGCCATTCATTCGGTGTTCCGATCACATACGGCGTTCCGAATTTTTCCTGAAGCACCTTTGCTGCCCGCAGCCCCACTGCCGATACCACCAGATTGACATCCGCAGTTCCTGCCTGTTGCAACGTTTCCAACGTATCTCCCATCGCCCAGGCAGAAACAACATTCCAACCATAGTTATGCAGATTTTCTTTCATGATTTCCACGTTTTTCTGCGGACCAAAGTCTAACGGCGTCACACCCAGCAGATTTACACTGTGGCCAGATCGCTTTTCCTTTTTCTTTGGATTCATGTTCACCACCGAATCCGGAAACCTGCTATCATCTGTCGTTTCTGTTTCAGCACTTTTATCTGCAGATGTTTGCTTCTGCGTATCATTCTCTATCTCTGTTTTTCCGGCAAACCGTTCCGCAATTTTCTCCAATGCGATGCCCGCACCATACACATAATCATGCATGCCATTGGTAGGCACGGAAAATGTCGGGATTCCGGTTTCTGTCTCAATGACCCGGGCGATCGCCGGAAAATCTGTTCCATTCATAAAGGGAATCGGAGAACCCGCCAGAGCAATAAATTTCGGCCGCAGTTCCCGGGCTGCATGTTCAATATCATCAATAAATTTGCGGTCATTTCCCATGATCGCATCAATCTCTGTCAGACCGGAAATAAAGATCAGACTGTCCTGATCGTACCAGCGGATCTCATCGTGAGTATTGTAAGTAGAATTGCAGCCGGAAGGATCATGCATGACGGTCATTCCGCCCAACTCGTACAATGCAGAGCAGACTCCGGACACATCTGCCGTATAAATCGGTATGATTCGATAGGATTGTCTCATAGGCAGCACTCACACCCCCATCCCTTTTGTATCACAAGTTTTTCAGTATCTTTTTCTTCCCGGTATGCATCCATCATCAGTTCCGCAGTTCTGCGGATTCCGTCAAATCCGTACAGGCCTTCCCCCTGCACCAGATTAACAAAATGGCGGCTGCGGCAAAAATAGGCTGCCTTTTGTCCGATGGCAAGCACTTCCTCTTCACCACCCCTTGGCAACACCCGCATTTTCACCTGGATCGTTGCGATCAGTTCCAGTTCCGATGCATGCTCCCGCAGCCAGTCAAATGTTTCCTTTTCCTCCGGACTGATACCGTCCAGATACACTGCTTTTACTTTAAATCCATGCATCAAAAGTAATTTTGCCAACCCTAATGGTCTCGGATGATACAGATAGTCCAATGTGACCGGCATATCTCCGATCAGTTTCTTTGCCTTTGCCAAAGCTGCTTCGCAGGCAGACCGTTCCGCATCCAGTGTTTCTCTGCTTAATTCCGGAAGTCCCAGAGCAGTTGTCAGCTGCCGCATCTGCTGTTCAATCTCATCATAATCAAAACTGCCCGGCAGATACAGATGCTCCCGGCCTAACCGCCGCGCCTGCGTCTCCATCCCGTATTTTCCGGCCGGATAAATAGCGAGAAACAGCCGTCCCCGGCTCATAGCCAACAGATCCTGCCAGTTCTCACAGGTGGGAAGTTCCCGCACCGTATAGTGATATCGTTTCAATAACCGTTTGATATCGCTGCTCTCATCTAATGCAAAGTCACTGCCGAATATCGACACCGTTTTCGCATCCGGCTCACACTCCGACAACGGATCATACATGGCTTTCCGCAACTTCTGATCCGGCGTCAGACCATGTTTTTGCATAATCGGATCCATATAGCAGCGTATAAAACAGATATCCGGGAAACGATGTTCCAGCTCTTCATAAATATAATTCAGATTACTTCCCACAAAATGATGCAGACACACGGTAAACAGCAATACCGCTTTCGGATGGTCGCTGCGCTTATTCAGTACATCTGTCACACCTTCAATGGTGATGTCCTCCAGATTGCCATTTAAAACATGCTGTTCCTCCACAATGACAAAAGAAAAACGATCTGCCGCATTCATCTCCGCTGCTGTCAGTACAACGCCACGCATACAATTATCCGCACAGACATAGATCTGAATTGCCTCCGGAACCAACATTCCCGTATGCACGATATTCCAGTTGCCATGCACCGGAGAATTATATTCCAGCTCGGATGCAAAAGGTGCCGGAAAAGATGCATCTTTTATTTTTACCACTGCATCTTGTGGATCTACGGTTTCACCTACACGCTGCAACATCTAGTTTTCCTCCTGCACAACCGTATCGACTGTGTTTTCGCTCTGATTTTTCTGTGACACCGCTTCGTTTTTTTCATACCCATTCTGTACTTCTGCAGTATCTTTCTTCTTTGTCATATCAGACTTTGCATTTTCCGGCAAAACGCCACCACATATCGTATACATCTGTTTTGCAAGGGCACGGTATTCCCCTGCCATAGCACTGTCCGGATAACATTCCATCAATGTCATGCCCTGTTCTTCTGCCAGCGCCACCTGTTCACTGTGGGATAATGTACCAATGACAGCGGTATGAAAATCATCTGCCAGTTCCGCAACTTTTTCCGCTTCCCGCGGAACATCCCTGCGGTTTAAAATGATGCCGCCAAGTGCCGCATAACCACGGTTTTTAAAATTTTCCACTGCCATGGCAATGTTTGCCGCCGCATGGATCGCCATGTTTTCTCCGGAAGTGACGATAAATACGTTGTCCGCATAACCGTTTCGCATCGGCATGGAAAATCCACCGCAGACTACGTCTCCAAGAACATCATACAGAATCACATCCGGCTTATATACTTCATATGCGCCGGTTTCCTTCAGTTTTTCCAGTGCTGTGATGATACCACGGCCGGCACAGCCAAGCCCCGGTGTCGGTCCGCCGGCCTCCACACAGATGACATGGTGGTAACCGATACGGATCATATCCTCCAGCCGCAATGCCTGTTTTTTCTCATTATATAAACTCAGCACGGTAGGAACCGCCTCTCCGTGACGCAGCTGTATGGTGGAATCTGCTTTCGGATCACAGCCGATCTGCATCACCGTCAGACCCATCTCTGCCAGAGCCGCTGCCACATTGGAAACCGTGGTGGATTTTCCGATTCCACCTTTTCCGTAAACTGCTATCTTGATCACTATTTTGTTCCTCCCTCTGCCGGAGTAATAATATTCGAGTATGCCGTTTTTGCGGATACGCCTTTTAAACGCCCGATCTTTCCGGAAAGTGCACTGATGACATCCTGCGGTGCATCAATGGCAATACTGATAATGCTGATCCTCTTCGGTCGATACGGGATGCCCATCCTGCCGACAATGTACTGTCGTGCCTCGTGAAGCAGGGTATTCAGTTCTTCGATGGCGTCTTCCTGTTCCACAATAATTGAAATAACCGCCACTCTGGTATCCATGTCCGGTGTCCTCCTTTTCTAGCAAATACGCGGGAGCAGTTCACCGCCTGGCTGCGGGAGCAATGCCTGCGTACCGATCTCTGTTTCCATTACGACTCTGCCCGGTTCTTCTGCAATGACTTCACCAATGATGGCTGCATCTGCGGAATACGGACATTTATGCAGTGTTTCCACGATGGCATCTGCCTCTTCCTTCGGTGCCATAATGACCAGTCGGCCCTCACAGGCAAGGTACAGCGGCTCCAGTCCCAGCATACCGCAGACGCCTTTTACTTCCGGCTGCACCGGAACGGCTGCTGCATTCAGACGGATACCTACATTACTCTGTCCGGCGATCTCATATAAAACCGTTCCGACACCGCCTCTTGTGGCGTCACGGATCACATGCAGATTGTGTGTCGTGTCCATGACTGCTTTTACGGTTCCCCATAATGGTGCACAGTCACTGGTTACATTTGCATCAATACCGAAATCTTCTCTTTCCAGAAGGATCGTGCAGCCGTGGCGGCCGATATCACCGGTCACGATAATGGCATCTCCCGGTTTTGCCAGTTCACCGCCGACAGTGACCCCTTCCTGAATCTCACCCATTCCGGTGGTGGTGATAAATACTCCGTCTACCTGACCTTTTCCGGCTACTTTTGTATCACCGGACACGATATGTACACCGGCTTCTTTTGCCGTTTTTTCCATTGCAGCGGCAATTTCTTCCAATTTTTCCATCGGAAATCCTTCTTCGATGACAAAGGCGCAGGTCAGGTACAATGGTTTTGCTCCCATGCATGCAAGGTCATTGACCGTACCGCAGATGGACAGTTTTCCGATATTTCCACCCGGGAAAAATGCTGGCGATACGATAAATCCATCGGTAGATACAGCCATTCTTCCTGCCGGCGGAACCAGCACTGCCGCATCATCTGCTGTCAGATCGGAATTTGCAAAATGTGCCTTAAACACCTGATCAATTAATTCGGATGTTTGTTTTCCTCCGGCACCATGTGCCATTGTGACTGTTTTATTTTCCATTATGATTTCCTTCTTTCTGTTTCATTTAAATTTACGGTAACGATTCGATTCATGAATACTGATAGTATGCGGAGCAGGCTCCCTCCCCGGATACCATGCATGCCCCAATTGGATGCTGCGGTGTACAGCCTTTGCCAAACACTTTGCAGTCGGACGGTTTGCATTTTCCCTGCAATACATCTCCGCAGCGACAGGCCGGATTTGGTCTGCCTTCTATCTTTGGCATCTGATATTTGATGCGGGCATCAAACTCCTGCCACTCCGGTCTCAATTTCATACCGGATGCCGGAATCATGCCCAGACCGCGCCATTCCGAATCGCAGGCTTCCATCATTTCATCCACCAATACCTGTGCTTCTCTGCTTCCGTCCTGTGTCACCACACGCGGATAACAGTTTACAAAAAATGGTTTGCCCTCCTGAAACTTCACCAGAGAAACTGCCAGCGCTGTCATCAGTTCTTTTGCGGTAAATCCTGCCACAACACCGCTGACACCTTCCTCGGTCAGTGCCTCGCACAAACGTGTTCCGGTGATGGCGTTGACATGGCCCGGATACAAAAACACATCCGCACTGCCCTTTAATGCCTCATAAGCCTGCGGCATGGTTTTGTTCGCAACCAGCAGCGAATAATTGTCCAGTCCGTCTTCTTTTGCGGCTTTTACAGACAGACAGCCGGCCGGCGTCGTTGTCTCAAATCCCACAGACAGAAAGGTCACCTGCTCCTTTGGATGTTCTTTCGCATATTTTTCAGCATCTGCCGGAGAATATACGATGTGGATCTTTCCCCCCTGTTCTCTGGCTCCCGCAAGGCTCATCTTTGTACCCGGCACGCGCACCAGATCACCAAACGTACAGATCGTCACACCTTTTTCCAATGCCAGATAAATCGCTTCATCGATAAAGCTGACCGGTGTCACGCAGACCGGACATCCCGGACCGGAGATCAACTCCACCTGTTCCGGCAGCAATTTGCGGATTCCCAGACGAAAAATCTCATGGGTATGCGTACCGCACACTTCCATGATCCGCACCTTCGGACCATTATAGTTCTCAATGATCTCCCGGGCCGTTTTCTTTTTATTATCGCCGTTTGTCTCTCCCATTACAAAAATTCCTCCATAAGCTGATCTGTCTCGCTGTCATCTTCATCGGTAATCTTTGCAATTGCCACACCGGCATGAACCATGACGTAATCTCCCGGCTCCAGATCTTCCAGAAGCTGGGAAGAAACTTCTCTTTTTGCTCCGCCTGCATCAATGACAGCTGTACCGTTACTGATTTTTACTACCTTTGCTGATAAACCTACACACATTTCTTTTTCCTCCAACTCTATGTTCATTTTCTTATAAATGTCTATGCTCTTTTAATTTTAACTGTTTTTATTCCATACTTGAAACGGACCTTCTTATTTATCCTGATTTTGTAACCAGCACATGCCATAAGCCGCCTGTCCGATGGCAATTCCACCATCGTTTGGTGGAATCATATGATGCCGCAGCACGTCAAATCCTTCCTGCGCCAGACCTTCTTCTGTCAGACGCAAAAGTAATCTGTTCTGGAATACGCCGCCACTCAGAGCAGCCTTATTTCTGCCGGAATACTCACGCGCTGCCTTGCAGGCTGCCACGATCTGTTCCGCCAGCGTCCGGTGAAACAGATAAGCCAATGCTCCGCTGTCAGTGCCTTGCAGTTTTGCTGTCACAATCTGCTGAACCAGTGCCTCTGTATTCAAAATACACGATACATCCGATACAGATAAATTCTCCGTTGTCTGCTTCCGGTAAAGCATACATTCGAAATCCGCTTCCGCTGCCTGCTCATGAATGCAGTCGCTTTGCAACCTGCGTTCAAATGTTTCTGCCGCAAACTGCAGTGCTGTGGATGCCTCACCTTCAAAACTCGACTGCCGCCGGATTCCGAGGATCGCACTGACTGCATCGAAAAGCCGGCCTGCACTGGTGGACATCACTGCATTGATCTTACGGTCTGCCATTGTAAACTGCACCTTGCTTTCCTGTTCACTGCATAGCCCCAGTTTCTCAATGATCTCCCACGCTTTTTCCCGGTCTTTGGTAAATCCGTAGATCATGGATACGGCAATACGCCATCCCTCTTTTGCAGAGGCGTCTCCGCCGATCTGTAAAAATGGGGTAATGCTGCCAAATCTTGTAAAATCCTGATAATCCACCAGTAGAATCTCTCCGCCCCAGATTGTACCGTCCGTACCGTATCCGGTTCCGTCAAAGGAAACACCAATCACCGGTTCCTGACAGTCATTTTCTGTCATACATGATAAAACATGTGCATAATGATGCTGCACCTGAAGCATCGGATAACCAAGTTTTTCCGCGACAACTGTGGAATTGTATTTCGGATGCAGATCACAGACCACCACCTGCGGTTCCACTTCCAGTAACGTCCGGAACCGATGAATTGTCTCCTGCAAAGCTTTTACTGTCCGCAGATCTTCCAGATCCCCCACATATGGAGACGGATAAAACCGGCTGTCCACGCCGATGCAGAATGTATTTTTCAATTCACCGCCCACAGCAAGCACCTGCCCTTTCCAGTCCACAGATGTCATAAAAGGCAGTGGTGCATAACCTCTGGAACGCCGGATCATATACGGCTCATTTTTGTAAAAATCCATGACCGTGTCGTCTGCACGGATCCGGATTTTCCGATCATGTGATAAAATAGCATCACATAAATGAGACAATTCGGCAAGCGCTTCCTCATCATCACGGCAGATTGGCGCTCCTGATGTATTTCCGCTTGTCATTACCAGCAGATCCGGCATTTCGATCCCATCATCATACTGAAAAATCAGCAGCTGCACCGGTGCATACGGAAGCATCACACCGACTTTTGGATTTCCAGGTGCCACAGAAGGTGCCAGCCGTGTTTCAGATATATTTTCCGACTGTGGTTGCCTTTCTTTTCTATGTTCCTTTGATCGTCTGTCCAATAGTAAAATTGGTTTCTGATGACCGGTCAGGATCGCTTCCTGCTCCGGTGTCACGATGCATTCCCGTTTTACCACCGTTTCATCCTTTGCCATAATTGCAAAAGGTTTCGCCGGACGGCATTTTAATGTGCGCAGACGGCTGACTGCTTCTTCGTTTGTCGCATCACAGCACAAATGAAAACCGCCGATTCCTTTGATCGCCACAATTCCGCCGTCGTGGATCACCTGCCGTGTATAAGTAATGGCATCCCCGCCCCGTTCGCTTCTGCCGATCAGATACACTTCCGGTCCACAATCGTTGCAACACACCGGCTGTGCATCATACCGCCGCGTCTCCGGATCATAATATTCTTTCGCACAATCCGGACACATAGGAAATTCTTTCATGCTGGTGCGCTCCCGGTCATAGGGCAGCGCATCCAGTATGGTCAGCCGGGGACCGCAGCAGGTACAGTTGATAAACGGATGCAGATACCGCCGGTTCTTCGGATCATACAGTTCCTCTTTACACTCATCACAGATCGCAATATCCGGCGAAACAAAGATCTCCCCCTTTGTTTTTTCGCTTTCTATAATGTCAAAATCCGAAAACTGCGGTGCCTCCTCTGCCGGAACCTCTTCCGTATTTATTTTTAAAATCGCCGCACGTTTCGGTGGACGTTCCTCCAGATCTTTCAAGAAAACATCCACCTGCTCTGCCGCTCCCTGTGCATAAATCTCCACATACGGCCCTTTATTACAGACATTTCCACGAATCCCGTTTGCTGTGGCATGGCGGCTCACCGTCGGGCGGAAACCAACGCCCTGAACGATACCATACACCCGGATTCGCTTCGTAATCTCGCTCATATCTCTCTTCTTCTCCTAATTTGCTTTCCTCACATATCCCTGATTTCAAGTCGAACGCACGTAAGACTTGGTGCGTGATTCTGGTCAGCGAAAACTGACATATTCTTCTCAGAATCACTGCACATCTTCACGGAGCATTTTGTTACGCCAGACGCCCTGACACTGCAAAATGCACCGCATCTACAAAGATTCCCGCAAACTTCGGTGTCATCCGCTCCATGCAGTGATCCGCATAAATCACGTCAAAACCGCCCTTTTCCACCAGTTCGACATAATCATCCTCATCCCGTAAATGCAGATCGCCCTCCTGTCTCAGCTCCGGTTTCATCATAAACCAGCTTGCCACCGTCACTTGTGCATCCGGTGCCTGTTTCAAAATTTCTTCCCGGATGGCGGTTCCCATCACCTGTTGCTGTACAACCAGCACTTTTTTACCGCTGTAATCCAGATCAGAAACCAGTTCGTCCACCAGCGGATAGCCGATCTCATACGGAGTTCCGTAAGTCCGCTCCAGATATTTCGCCGCTTCCAGTGCCGCCGGTGCCACCACGATGTGTTTTTCCACATTGGAAACAGATTTCACATCGTCCAATCCGTTTCCCATACCATAGCAAATAGCAGTTTTCCCTTCTGCTGCAAAATGCTCCCGGATACGGTCAGCCGCGCGCAGATCACTGATATCCTGCGGTGTCATGCCCAGAATTCCGATATTTCCCGGAATCACATCTTCTTTTTCACCGGCAAACACCCGGAACAGCTCCTGCCATGCTTTTTCTTCGCCTTTGTCATATAATTCCATGCCATCGGTGTCCACCGTCAGAATCGGCAGATCCACTTTTTTCTCCGTCATACGCTTTAAGGCATGATAATCCGTCCCGATAACGGCCGGAACCGGTGTTCCGATGATCGCTGCAAACTTTGCATCCA
>JABLTO010144163.1_pt1 | contig 10264 bp, 9 predicted proteins | sample 7160091 | NCBI WGS metagenome assembly JABLTO01 (sample SAMN14651225, study PRJNA627086) | human gut metagenome | isolation source: feces | host: Homo sapiens
ATATTAATATTAAAAATATTTAATATTAATATTATTAGGATTCCAAGCTTTAAAATAATATGTTTATTCATACATTCATCTCCATTATACCTTACTTTTCTACTTTTTTCAAGTTTTATTTTATAGCATTGTATATTGCTCCTACAATATTTGAACCTAAAAATACAAGTATTGCTCCTACTAAATATGGTAACATAGTTTCTTTATACATTGCTTTTTCTTCTGTGCTTCCTATCATATATCTTATTCCTATATACACTAAAGCTCCTACTGATATCAAACTTCCAACAGCTTGAATTGCACCTATAATTTTTTCTGCTTTTTCTACAGCTTTACTATCAGAATAAGAATTTGTATCTGGTTCAAAATCAGTTGGGTCTATTGTATCATCTGCGTAACAATTTGATATATTAAAAATTGTAAAAATAGTTATTACAATTACCATTAGTTTTTTTAATTTCATTTTTCACCTCTTATTAATGTATAAAATTATACATTCTATATTAAATATTACATATTTTTTCTTTTTTTGCAATATTTTTTTACATTTTTTTTAATTTTCGTGCAAAAAAATAACAATGCTTGCTTGCATTGTTATTCTATAATTAGTTTTTCTCCTATTATTTTCCCTGCTTTTTTTGTTATTCCATAATATTCTTCAATTAATTTATCTAATTCTACACTTATTTGGTAGATAACTTTGTAATCTTCATCATTTTCTATGCTTTTGTTTAGTTTTTCTCTTACTCTACATATTTCATCATTTAACATACTACTTCACTCCTTTTATACATTTTTCTTTTGTATATTTAGATGGTAGCATATTATTTTTTCGTTTTCAACACAAAATGCTCATTTTTTGCTTATTTTTAGCGGTTTCGTGCTACTTTTTTTGCTATTTTTTTTTGAGTTTTTTTTATTTATTTTAATTTTTTCTGTTTTTCGACAACATTTTACATTAATTTACCTTATACTATTTTACTATAGAAATAACCATATTTTCCTTTTTTATTACTTCTTTAAATATTTTATTTGCATATTCTAAATTTAAAGTTTTAAATTCTTCTATAAACTCAAATGGTTGTATTCCTTTAAAGTAATCGGCTAATACATTTCTTGCAATAATATCTACATCGTTATATTGCATTACATATTCACCATACATTTTTTTCTTTATTCTTTCAAATTCTTCTTCATTTATTCCTTCATTTTCATATTTTTCTATTTGTTTTTGTATTTCGCTTAATATTTTCTTAGGATCTTTTGCTTGCCCAGATATTATAATGTGAGAATATTCTTGTGAAAATTCATATTCAAAATCTGGCAATATTATTAAATCTTTATTTTCGTATAATTTTTTATATAATTCTGAACTTTTTCCTAATAAGATTTCTAATAAAATTTCTACTGTTAATATTTTTTTAGCACTTGCCACTTTATCTGCATTTTCTTTTATTCCTATAACAAATATTGGTTGGCTTATGTTCATTGTGCTTTCTATTTCTATTTCTTTTATTTCTGGCTTTTCTTCTGGATATATTCTTTTTATTTCACCTTGTTGCTCTTTTTCTATTAAGTTTTCTTCAACCATTTTAATTGTGCTTTCTGGCTCAAAATTTCCGCAAAGCACTAAACACATATTGCTTGGATTATAAAATGTATTATAACAATTATATAAAATTTCTTTATTTATATTACTTATAGATTCTACGCTTCCTGCTATGTCTATGTTTATAGGATTGTTATTATACATACATTTTAAAGCCCCCATATATACTTGTGTTCCTGGATCGTCTTGGTACATATTTATTTCTTGGGCTATTATTCCTTGTTCTTTTTTTACGTTTTCATCTGTGAAATATGGATGTTGAACATAGTTCATTAATTCTTTAAACGCTTCTTCAAAATTGTTTGTTCCCTCTATTAAGTATGCTGTATAGTCATTTGTTGTGTATGCATTTGCATCTACACCTAAATTAGATAGTACATCTAAACTATTTTTTCCATTTTCTTGTTCGAACATTTTATGCTCTAAAAAATGTGCTACTCCGTCTGGAATTTTAGTATTTTTTTCTTCTCCTGGAATAATAAATTCATTATCTATAGAACCAAAATGTGTTCCTATTATGGCATATTTCTTATTTGTATTTTCTTTTGGAACAATTATTACAGTTAATCCATTTTTCATTTTTTCTATATACATTTTTTCTTTAACATTTAAATTTTCGATACTTTGCATTGCTTTTCTCCTTTTTATAATATTCCTCTTTTTCTTACGGGTATCTGAAATATCATTCCCTTAAAATTGTAAATTGGTTAGGCAGAGGCACACGCTCTACATTATCTAACATTATTTATAATTAGGCGGACAGAGGCTTCCGCCACTACAATTTTTTACATTTTTTTATTATTTTATATTTGCGGTCGCTCCAAAGACGCTGCCTCCTATAGTGTCTATTATTTTTATATTTAGGCGTACAGAGGCGTCGGCCATTACATTGTTTGACATTTTTTATTTAGACAAATGGTGTAGTCCTATTCTGCTAATTCTTTAAGAAATAAATTGTATTTATCTTTACTGTTTTGGCAATTTCTATAATTTGCTCTTTAGTTACTTTTCTTACATCATTTATATATTTTTCTATTGAGCTATCTGTTTTAGCTAATTCATGAGAAAAATAATAAGCTATTTGAGTATCTTGTTCATCTTTTATTTCTTGTATTGTAGATATTATATATTGTTTTGTATTTTCTAGTTCTTCTTCTGTAAAATTACCTTGTTTCATATCTTCTATTTGTTTTTTTATTATTTCTAATGCCTTTTCGTAGTTTTCTATTTCAATTCCACATCTTATAAATACATTTCCTTTTTGTCTTATATAATTTGAACCTGCTGTGTATGCTAAACTTGCTTTTTCCCTAACATTTTGGAATAGTTTAGATGTTGCCGTTCCTCCTAATATTGCATTATATATTAGTGCTATATTTTTACTGTTTTCCATTTTTTGTTCTATATTCATTCCTATAACTAATTTTCCTTGAGTTATATCTGCGCTTTCTTGTACAGTTTTTTCTTTTATTTCCGTTGGTTCTTCTAAACTATTTGTTATATATTTAGCATCTCTTGGCTTTAATTTTGCAATATTTTCATTGTTCTCTATTTCTGTTTTTATTTCTTCTATTTTTTCTCCTGATATATAAATATCAAATTTGCATTCTTGAATTAATTCTTTATAGTATTTATATAATTCTTCGTTTGTTATTTTTTCTAGTTCTTCTAATTCTCCAAATTTATATGTTGCATATGGTTTATTTTTATACATTTCTTCTATACATCTATTAAATGCATACATTCCTTTATTATCTTTTTTTACTTCTATTATTTGTTTTAGTTTTTCTTTTTCTGCATCAAAATACTCAGTTTTAAATTTATTTTCTTCTGTAATTGGATTACAAACTATGTCTAATAGCATTCTTATACTTTCTTTTAAGTTTGAGTCTTTCTCTGGTAAATATTCATCACTTAAAGATTCTAAATAAAATTTAATAATCTGATTATCTCCTATTTTGTCAATTCCACAATCAAAATTTGCTCCATACATATTTTCTAATTTTTTGCTTATTTCGTCTTGTGTTGGAATATTGGCAGTTCCTCTTCTTAATATTAAGCTTATTAATGCGTTTTTAGTTGCATTTTCCTTTGTTAATTCTGTTGTTATCATTATGGCTAATAAATTTGTTTTGAATTTACTTGTTTCTATTGTATGTAAACTCATACCTTTTTTTATTTCTATATTTTTACATTCCATATAAACACCTCTTTTTTATTATTGTCTTTTTGCAATATTATATTCCTTGCTTATGAAAATTAGGAATTTTATATAATGCAAAATTGGTTTTATCACGCGGGCATACAAAAGCGTCTGCCACTACAATGAAATTTTCTGTAATAAAAAAAGAGCTGATAAGCTCTTTTTTTAATTAAAATTTTCTTTTTCTTGCTGCCTCTGATTTTTTCTTTCTTCTAACACTAGGTTTTTCATAGTGTTCTCTTTTACGTACTTCTTGGATAACTCCATTTCTAGCACATTGTCTCTTAAATTTTCTAAGAGCGTCTTCTATATTTCCATTAACTTTTATTTCATTTGCCATTTATAACTCCCCTCCTTCCATTAACCTTACAGTTTATGGTTTTTTAGAGTCTGGGGTTTTTAAATTTATTTCTTATTTAAATCCCTAACTTACGGTACATATTATAAACCATAGGTTAGTCTTTTGTCAATAGTATGTTATTCCAAATATTTTACTATTTTTCCTTCTTTTAATGTTTCTGGCACATTTATTACTCTTTGGTTGCTTGACCCTCTAAATCTTAATTTTATGTCTTTATTTTCTATTTCGAATTTTCCATCTACTAATACATCTATGTTTTTTAGTATTTCTTGTGTTGTTTTGTTGTCTTTGAATCTTCCATTTAGTAGATCATCATCTAATTTGAAGCCTGTATAACACCATATATTTTTTTCTGGATATTCATTTTTTACTCTTTTTATTATTTTTAAAACTTCTTCTTGATTTTCTGGTTCTAACGGTTCTCCACCAAGTAATGATAGCCCTGCTATATGGTTTGGTTTTAGTTCTTCCATTATTTTGTTTTCGGTTTCTTCTGTTAATTCTTTTCCGTATTTAAAGTTCCAGGCTTCTGCATTAAAGCAGTCTTTGCAATGGTGTCTACATCCACTAACAAATAAAGATACTCTTACGCCTTCTCCGTTTGCTATGTCTACTCTTTTTATATCTGCATAGTTCATTTTTTCACCTCTTATCTACGAGGTTAGAGGTTAGAAATTGGAGGTTAGAATCCAAATAATCATTTCATAGTAATTACTAAATTTCCAACTTCCAACTTCTTATTTCTAACTTCAATTTATAAATGTAAAACTCTTGCTTTTATTTCTTTTGTTTTTCCTGCATTCCAGAAGTTTTCTCCTAAATATCCACAGGTTCTTCTTGTTACATTCATTTTTGAATGGTCTTTGTTTCCGCAGTTTGGACATTCCCATTCATTATCATCATTTATTATTATTTCTCCATCGAATCCACATACATGGCAGTAGTCTGATTTAGTGTTAAATTCTGCATATTGAATATTATCATATATAAATTTAACTACTTCTTCTAATGCTTGTAAATTGTTTTGCATATTTGGAACTTCTACATAAGATATTGCTCCTCCTGGTGACATTTTTTGGAAGTCACTTTCAAATTTTAATTTGCTAAATGCATCTATTTTCTCTCTAACATCTACATGGTAAGAATTTGTGTAAAATCCTTTATCTGTAATGTCTTTAATTATTCCATATTTTTCTTTATCTATACGAGCAAATCTGTAACATAAACTTTCTGCTGGTGTTCCATATAAAGAGAATCCTAATCCTGTTTCTTCCTTCCATTTTTTAGTTGCATCTCCTAAGTGTTTCATTACTCTTAATGCAAATTCTCTTCCTTCTTCTGTTGTATGTGATACACCTTTTACTAATTTTGTAAGTTCATATATTCCTATATATCCTAAAGATAAAGTTGAATAACCATCTTTTAATAGCTTGTCTATTTTTTCTCCTGGTTTTAATCTTGCTATTGCACCATATCTCCAGTGTATTGGGCTTGTTTCTGCCTTTGTTCCTAGTAAAGCATAGTGTCTACACATTAATGCTTCTTTGCACAATTCTAGTCTTTCATCTAGTAATTTCCAGAATTTATCTTCATCTTCTCCCGCAATTATCCCTATTTGTGGTAAGTTTATACTTACTACACCTTGGTTAAATCTACCTTCAAATTTATAGTTACCATTTTCGTCCTTCCAAGGTGTTAAGAAACTTCTGCATCCCATAGGGCTAAATACGTTTCCTTCATAGTTTTCTCTCATTTTTTTAGCAGATATATAGTCTGGATACATTCTTTTGGCTGAACATTTTACTGCAAGTTTTGTTAAGTAGTCATATTTTCCACCTTTTAGACAATTACATTCGTCTAAAACATATATTAATTTAGGGAATGCTGGTGTTACATATACACCTTTTTCATTTTTTATTCCTTCTAATCTTTTTTTTAATACTTCTTCTATAATCATTGCATTTTCTTCTATGTATTCATCATCTTTCTCTAGGTGTAAGAATAATGTAACAAAAGGTGATTGTCCATTTGTTGTCATTAATGTATTTATTTGATATTGTATTGTTTGTACTCCAGATTTTAATTCTGCTTTTTGTCTTTCTACTGCTAAATCATGTATAACTTCGTCTGGTAATTTTCCTTTATATTTCTCATCTAATTGTTTTTTAAATTTATTGTAACTTCTTCTTAAATATTTTCCTAAATGTTTTAAGTCTACAGATTGTCCACCATATTGGTTACTTGCAACAGCAGCAATTATTTGTGTTGTAACTGTACATGCAACTTGGAATCCTTTAGGGCTTTCTATCATTTTTCCATTCATTACAGTTCCATTATCTAGCATATCTCCAATGTTTATTAGACAACAGTTAAATATTGGTTGCACAAAATAATCTGCATCGTGAAAATGTAAAATTCCTTCTTCATGTGCTTTATTTATTTTTTCTGGCAATAATAATCTGTTTGTTAAATCTCTTGAAACTTCTCCTGCTATGTAATCCCTTTGTGTAGATGCAAGCATTGTATTTTTGTTTGAATTTTCTTCTGCTAGTTCCTTGTTTTCGTTTCTAATTAATCCTAATATAGATTCGTCTGTTGTATTGCTTTTTCTAACTAATGCTCTATTGTATCTGTAAACAATATATTTTTTAGCAAGTTCAAATTTTTCTATTTCCATTAATTTTTGTTCTATAATATCTTGAATATCTTCAACTAACATTCTCTTTTTATTTAGTTCTTGAATATAGTTAATTATTTCCTCAATTTCTTGTTTTGTTGCTCTTTCTGATTTTCGTACTTCTTTATTTGCCTTCTCTATTGCTACGGCTATTTTACTTTTGTCGTAATCTACTGCTCTTCCATCTCTTTTTATAACCTTCATCTTTTTCACATTCCTTCCCCTATTGAATCTTGCCAAATTTTAGTTTCTCCCTTTGACATTGTTATTATAACTATATATTTGTTTTTTTTATGTTGCTTCTGCAACTTTTTTATACTTTATTTTTATTTTCAAAAAAAGTCTTTATTTTTGAGGTATTTTTTATTTATTACAATTATGTTACAATCTTTTTCCATTATTTTCCTATTGTTCAATCTACTTAATTTCTAGCAGAATTTAAATTAGTTTAAATAATATGTTTTAAAAAATTATTGTGTTTTTGTTGCTTTTGCAACGTTTTTATATTATAATGTTTTTGCATTTAATAATTCTTAATTAATATAAAAATCGGAGGAAATTCATGAAAATAAACATTGATGTTGGAGAATTTATAAAAAACTTCTCTAATGAATGTACAAAAGCACAATTAAAAACCTTTGAAAAAGGAGAAATTATAACTACATATCTTGTTAATAGAAATCAGCTTTGCTTTATAATTGAAGGACAAGCAGATTTAATTAGGTATGAATCAAATGGTACTCAAAATATTATAGAACATTTATCTAACAATGATTTATTTGGCGAAATATTTTATCAATTAACTACAAATAATGAACTTTTTGTTTTAGCTAAAAAGAAAACTTCAGTGCTATTTTATTCATATGATAATTTTCATAAAAAATGTAAGAAAAATTGCAAATTTCATGATGTTATTGGAAATAATTTACCTGATTTAATTTTAGATAAATTTATAACTTTAAATATTCGTATTGAAGTTCTTTCACAAAGAAGTATTAGAGATAAGCTTTTAACTTACTTTAATATATTATCTGCACGTTCTTTGAACAAAACTTTTCTTTTGCCATTTTCTTTAACAGATTTAGCAGATTATTTAAGCATTGATAGAAGTGCTATGATGAGAGAATTAAAAAGCCTTCAAGAAGATAAAATTATAAAAAAAGATAAAAATAAAATTACAATGCTAATTTAATTAAGGGCCAGTCCCCCAACCGACACTTTGTCGCATTTAGGGACAGACCCAAATATCTTATTTTATATCTTTTAATTTTCTTATTTTTGAATAAAATATTGTTGTGCTTATTACCAAGATTGCTCCTATGAATATAAAGTTTTCTTTTCCAGCATGTGGTAGTTTGCTATCTGTGCTTTTTGAGGTTTGTATTTTTCCAGAATTGTTATTGTTTGTACTTATATTTTCTTTTGTTACTTTTGCTACTTCTGTTTTTGATACTTTTATTGTGGCTCCTGCTACTTTTATGTCTCCTGGTCCTCCATTTTGTTTTATTATTCCTGAAGTTGTTATATTTGTAAATTTTATTTCTGCTTCTGTTTTTGTTATTCCTTGTTTTACTTTAAATATAATTTTTGCTATTTGCTCTGAGCCGTGTTATTCCCGTTTCTTTATCAAATAAAAATGTGTCTGTTGAATTTTCTTTTTTCCAACCATTTTGTGCTTCTATAGTATATCCTTCAAATACCTCTTTATCATAAGATATTTTACCTTTAACAACACTTATTCCACTTTCTGTTGCATTAATATTTTCCATTTTTAATATTACTTCTACTTGCCCTCCTTCAACTAGTTTACTCTCTGTTGTTAAACTTGCTTCTGCTGAGTAGGCACTTACTTTCCCTATTAATGCAAACATTATTGCTATGCTTAAAAATAATATAACTTTTATTTTTTTACTCATCTTTATTAACTCCTTTTTATGTTTGGGCGATTTTTTTCAATCGCCCTTTATTTATTCCTCTGGTTTCTTATATTGAACAGTATTATTTTCAGGTAAATTCGTTTTTTCTTTAGAATTATTTTCTTTTTCTTCTGTTTCATTTACTTTATTATCTTTTGTTATATCTGTTTTGTTAGTTTCTTCTTTAATTGTATTGTCTTTGCTTTCCTCTATTTTATTTGTATCTTCTTTAACTGTATTTTCTTTACTTTCATCTGCTTTACTTGTATTTTCCTTAGTTGTATTATTTTTGTTTTCACTTTCATTGCTTGTATCCACTTTTGTGTCTTCTAATGTATCTTTATTTTCTGCATTATTTGTTTCATTATTTTCTTCTGGTACTTCAACATAATTAGGATTTATAACTTCCGGTTCTAAATATTGTAATTTTCTAATAATTGTTGCTAAATCTTCTCCTGTTACTGCTTTATTTCTGTTTACATCTGACGCTCTAAATTCTACTCCTTCTAAAACTTTCTTTTTTAGAATATGGAATTCTACTTGTGCAGCATCTGTTGTTGTTACAATACCATCTCCAGATGTATCTCCTTGCACTGCTATTATAAAGCTCATACTTTCTTCATCTTTTGTTACTTTAAATATCATTCCTGTTCCTACATAATCTGTGTCTTTCTTCTTTAACATTCCACCTTTATCGTATACCTCTATTGTTCCATTTGTTACACACCATGATTTTAATGCTTGTACTGTTGTTTTATTGCTTACATATTCCATATATTTATTTCCAAATATATATTTTTCTGAATATAGTGTTAATTTTCCTTTGTTATAAACGTGGTCTGCTTCATAGTCTTCTTTTGAATGTATTATATCTTCATCTTCGTCATTTGTAGGATCTTTTGATTCTTCCTCTTTATTTTGTTCATTTTTATCTGGTTTTCCATTTCCATCTGTATCTATATTTAAGTCTGCTTTTCCATCTCCATCTATATCTACATTTAGATCCGCTTTTCCATCTCCGTCTGTATCTATATTTAAATCTGCTTTTCCATCTCCGTTTGTATCTACATTTAGATCTGCCTTTCCATCTCCGTCTGTATCTACATTTAGATCTGCTTTTCCATCTCCGTCTGTATCTATATTTAAATAGATAACTTCTATTTCTACATCTATTCCTGCTACAATTTCATAATTCTTTGTATCCTTTGGTGTAAATGTTACTTTAAATATATTCTTTCCTACTTTTCCTACACTTGTTTCTAAGCTATCTTCAAATGAAAATCCTTCTGGTAATTGTACATCTGCTAAGGTATCAAAATATCTTGCTTTTAATCCTGTTGGTACTTCATATTCTGGAAGTGCTTTTAATACCTTAAATTCTTTATTTAATATAGTTTCATTTCCGTTTGTATCTGTTGCTGTGAAGGTTACTGTGTAACTTCCTACTACGTCTACGTTTATATCGTCTGTTACTACTACTTCTATATGTTCATCGTAA
>JABLTO010130875.1_pt1 | contig 10262 bp, 8 predicted proteins | sample 7160091 | NCBI WGS metagenome assembly JABLTO01 (sample SAMN14651225, study PRJNA627086) | human gut metagenome | isolation source: feces | host: Homo sapiens
CCTGTGCCTGTGCCAGTGGTCGCGCAGCGGGGAGCTGGAGCACAGCGGCATGCTGGACGCCGCTGCGGTCGCTGCGGTGCTCAATGCCGCCAACGCTGCGCAGTGGGCCGAGCGCAAAGCGCCGGGCGTGCAGGAATTCTCGTTTGACAGCTATGTGACGCTCAGCTCGCCAGCGGGCGGCGGCACGCTGCTCACGCTCTGGAAGGGCGTCTCCGCCCTGTGTCTGGATGCACCCGGCGGCCGTGTCTGGCTGGACCAGCCGGAGGGCGCGGATCTCGCCGCCGCCCTGCAGGGGCTGGAGCAGCAGGATGCCTATCCGCGCAGCCTCTACGCCGTCGGCGTGACCGGGTCCGCTGAGGACGAGACCATAGCCCAGAGTGCTGCCGGAGCCATGGTGCAGAGCTTGAGCGCCCACGAGGCCCGCGACGGTGCGAGCAGCGGAGTCGAATCGCTCTGCGGCAACCGCCTGCGCTTCACGTTCCGCTGCAGGCTCCATGTCCCGGAGGACAGCGCTGCAGCATGGGGCGTGACGCCCGATGCCGCCGGAGAAGCGGAGCTGACGCGCAGCTGTGTCCTCGTCCGTGATGCCGTTGGCTTCTGGCACCCGGCGGCGGTGGAAAATGTATAATGCATAGTGTGATCCCCGACCGGAAGGCCGGGGATCGCTTTATGCAGACAATGAGAAAAGTTGATAATTCTAGGAGAATACCAAGAAAATCCACAAATTCCCGCTTGCAAAATTCGACAGCATGTGATATCATTTGACCGGAGTTTATTTTTGATTCATATATTCAGTTGAAAGGAGCGAGTGCCATGCCGGGTCATGGGCTGCAGGCCAGAGGAATTGCACGCGAACAGAAGATGATCTATGCGGGGATGACGCTCTTCCTCGAGCAGGGCTACGAGCGCACGACGACGGCACAGATCGCCCGCAAGGCCGGAATGTCTCCGGCATCGTTTTTCGCCGCGTTTGAGAATAAAGAGGCGCTGCTGCTGCGCCTGACGCAGATCATGTTCCGTTCGCAGTTTTCCCGCGCGGAGAAGATGCTCCCGGCGGATCAGCCGCCGCTTCTGCTGTATGCCATGGAGACGGGGCTGCAGCTCCATATCGCGGAGTGCTCCGAGCCGCTGCGCGACCTGTATGTCACGGCGTATTCGCTGCCGTCGACGTCCGATTTCATCAACCGGAGCATGACGCCCCGGCTGCGCCAGATCTTCTCCCGCTGGATGAAGCGCGCGGACGACAGCGAGCTGTTTGAGCTGGAGCTGGCCTCCGCCGGTGTCACGCGGAGCTATATGTCCGTCCCGTGCGATATGTACTTCACGATGGAGCGGAAGATCCGCCGCTATCTTTCGTGCTGCTTCCGCATCTACTGCGTGCCGGAAAAAGAATACGCCCCTTATGTGGAGCGCGTCCTGCAGACGGATCTGCATCAGGTGGCGGAGAACATCGTCGCAGAAACGGTCCAGAATGCCGCAGCGGCCTTCGCTGCGACCATGGGAGCAGCTGCGGACGAAAACTGAGCCCAAAAAATCCTGCCGGAGTGGCTGACTCCGGCAGGATTTCGCTATATGAGGGCATGATTCAGAACGTTGCGACCTCGTTCTTCGCGGGTTCGGCGGGCGTTACGCGGACGGCCGTCAGGATGGGGCCGGTGCCGCGGTAGAGCGCATGGAAGCGGACGGAGACCGTCGCCTCGACCGTGACCCACTCGCGGGCGTGCAGCGAGGCGGCGTCGGCGTATTTGCACGGCAGACCCATGAAGGCGATGTCCTCCACGCAGCACGTCATGACAAAGCGGCCGGGCGCAAAGTAGCCGTCGCGGTCCTTTTTCAGGCGGGCGACCTGTCCCTTGAAGCGGACGGTCTTGCCGTCGTACTTCTTCGGCTCCTCCGTGATGTCGCGGTACCAGAGCGCAAAATCATCGTCGCCGATCTCCACGACCGGGGCGTTGATGTCAAAGGGGAGCGGGTCCTCGATCTCGTCGGGCTGCGTCGTTCCGTCGGTGTATTCATAGAGGATGCCGACGCGGCGGTTCAGCGCGCGGGCGAGCTTGTGCAGCGGCATGATGTCCGTGCCCGGTGCAAGACGATTGAACACGACCATCTCACAGCCCGTGAGCTTGTCCACCACAAGGGAGCGCATGTTGGCGTTGTAGGCGAGGATGCTCGTGCCGTCGGCAAACATGACCTCCTGCGCGATCTGCCAGTCCTCCGGCATTTTCTGGTAGAACGGGCCGACCTGCAGCATGCCGTTGAGCTCGACGACGACGCGCTCGCAGTGGTGCTTTTTGAACAGCTGGGAAAGCTCCTCGGTCGTAACGGCCTCCTGATCGATCACCTCGGGATAGACATGCTGGTAGGGATAGACGGAGAGGTCATATTCCTCCTCGCCCTCCTCGCAGATGAGCAGCAGCGTGCGCTCGCCTGCGTTGAAGCGTTCGTCCTCCAGCGTCTCCTGAATGAATTTCGTTTTTCCGGCGTCCAGAAAGCCGGTGAAGGCATAGACGGGAATGGCCATGGCAGCCTCCTTACACGCCGAACAGGGCGGCGAGTGCCTTTTCGTCCAGCTTCGAGCCGATGACGCACAGCCGGCCCGTCACAGCGGCCGTGCCGGTGCGGACGTCGATCTCGCCGGGCACATGGTCAAAGTGCAGCCAGGTGCCGTCCGCCGTCGGAACGATGCCCTTGGCGCGCAGCACGATGCCATAGGTCTCACCGTTGTCCAGTGCGGCGAGGGCATTGCGGATTTCTTCCTCGGTGAACTTCTTCGGCGTCTCGACGCCCCAGCTCTGGAAAACCTCGTCGGCGTCGTGGCCGTGATGATGGTGATGATGGCAGCAGTGGTGCTCGTCCTCATCCTCGTCATGGTCGTCATGGTCGTGGTGATGGCAGCAGTGGTGCTCATGCTCATCATCGTCTTCATCGTGGTCATGATGGTGATGGCAGTGATGCTCATCCTCGTCATCATGGTCATGATGGTGGCAGCAAGGATGTTCGTGCTCGTCATCCTCGTCGTCATCGTCATGATGATGGTGATGATGGTGCTCTTCCTCGTCGTCCTCCTCGGACTGGGCGCTGCGGATCATGTCAGCCAGCTCTTCGGTGAGCGTGTGCTGCTTCTGCATGGCCTCGAGGATCTGTGCGCCGGAGAGCTGGTCCCACGGCGTCGTGATGATGACGGCGTTCTGATTGTGCTCGCGCAGCAGGGCCACGGCGGCAGCCAGCTTCTCCTCGGAGATGGAGCCGGTGCGGCTGAGAATGATGGCGGAGGCGGTCTCGATCTGGTTCGTGTAGAATTCACCGAAATTCTTCAGATAGACCTTGCACTTCGTGGCATCCGCCACGGTGATGAAGCTGCCGAGCGTGACGCTCTCGTCCGCAACACGCTCTACGGCGCCGATGACGTCGCTGAGCTTGCCGACGCCGGACGGCTCGATGAGGATGCGGTCGGGATGATAGTCGGAGATGACCTGCTTCAGCGCGCGGCCGAAGTCGCCGACGAGCGAGCAGCAGATGCAGCCGGAGTTCATCTCGTTGACCTGAATGCCGGCGTCCTGCATGAAGCCGCCGTCAATGCCGATCTCGCCGAACTCGTTTTCGATGAGGACGATCTTTTCACCCTGATAGGCCTCGCGGATCATCTTTTTAATGAGCGTGGTCTTGCCCGCGCCGAGGAATCCGGAGTAAATGTCAATGGTAGTCATGAATTTTCTGCTTCCTTTCCAAACGAAGGCCGCAAAGCGGCATTCGGCTGTTATTTCAACCTATATTATATCACCCGTGTAAAGCCCCTGCAAGAAATTTTCAATTTCTTGACCGGAAATTCACATAGGCTCCGCTTTTTCGTTACAAACTGTTTTCAATTGTGGCGAAACTTTGAATTTTGGAAAAGAACTGGAAAAATCCTTGCTTTTTTCGGGGTAAGTGTTATACTGTTAGCGCAGAATTATGACTTCTGGGGTGATGAAAATGAAGCGTCCCTTTTCGCTCCGCCGAGTGGGAAAGGAATGGAACCGTGAAAATATTCTCCGTTTTTTGGGCTATATCCTTGCTGCGTTCGTCATCAATTTGGCGCTTGAATGCCTGTCGCGCAGGTCCTTCGGCGATGGCCTGCACTATATGGTGACGCGACCGTGGCAGTTTTTTTATGACTCTCTCATTATTTTATTCACGCTGTCTCTCTCACTGCTGTTCCGCAAGCGCAGCTTCTGCTTCCTGCTGTTCGCCGCTGTTTGGATCGGGCTTGGCCTTGCCAACTGCATCCTGCTCGGCTTCCGCGCCACGCCGTTGACGGCGCCGGATATCTGGCTGCTGTCGTCCGTGCGGGACATCATCGAGATCTATATGAGCCAGCCGGTGCTGATCCTCCTGATGCTGGGCATCGCGGCCCTCATCGGCGTGATCGTCCTCCTGTGGCTGCGCGCGAAGAAGACGCGCCCGTCCTATTATTTCGCTGCCGTGCAGGTCCTGCTCTGCGGCGTGATCCTCGCGGGCTTTACGGTCGCCTTCCTCCGCAGCGGGACGCTGGCCTCGCATTTCCCCAATCTGCCGGATGCCTACGACTCCAACGGCTTTGCCTACTGCTTCTCCGCCAGTGCGGTGACGCAGGGCATCAGCGAGCCGGACGGCTATTCGCAGGAGGCGATCGACGTGCTCCTCAGCGAGCAGGACGACCTGCCTGCCGACCGGGTGCGCACGCCGAACTTCATTTTTGTGCAGCTCGAGTCATTCTTTGACGCGAATTATCTGAAGGACCTGACATACGGCGAAAATCCGGTCCCAAATTTTGAGCGGCTGAAGGAGACGTGCTCCAGCGGCCTGTTCTATGTGCCGTCCATCGGCGCGGGCACGGCAAACACCGAGTTCGAGGTCCTCTCCGGCATGAATCTCGACCACTTCGGCGTCGGGGAGTATCCCTACAAGACCGTCGTCAAGAACCGGACCTGCGAATCCATGGCCTATGCGCTGCAGAGCGCGGGCTATTCCACCCACGCCATCCATAATAATAACGCCACATTCTACAGCCGCGACCGCGTCTATGCCAATTTCGGCTTCGAGACGTTCACGTCGCTGGAATACATGCACGACGTCGAGCGGAATCCGCTCGGCTGGGCAAAGGATTTCGTTCTGACGGAGGAAATTCTGAAGGCGCTGCGCTCCACCGAGGACCGCGATCTTGTTTTCACCGTCTCCGTGCAGCCCCACGGCAGGTATCCCACGGCGCCGCTGGAGGGCGCGCGAACCATCAGGGTCACGGGGGAGGAGGCCGAATCCCGCTGCGCCGGGCTGGAGTATTACCTCTACCAGCTCAAGCAGACGGATGCCTTTGTCGCGCGCCTTGTGCGCCGGCTCTCCACGTTCAGCGAGCCGACGGTCGTCGTATTCTACGGCGATCATCTGCCGAGCTTCGGCATCACGCAGGACGAGCTGAGCTGCGGCACCGTGCAGTCTACGGAATATGTCATCTGGACGAATTTCCACGCCAAAAAGGTCGACCGCGACGTGCAGGCCTATCAGCTGGCCGCCATGGTGCTCGACCGCTTCGGCGTCCACGACGGCACGATCCTGCGCTATCATCAGAGCCACGGCTACGATGAGACCGGCAGCGAGACCTTCCAGAACGGCCTGTGCATGCTGGAGTATGACATGCTATATGGCAAACACTATGCAACGGGCGGGGAGATGGCGGTGCAGCCGATGGAGCTGCAGTTTGGTGTCGACAAGATCATGCTCACCGGCGTGAGCAGCAGCGACAGCGGCCTGACCGTCCACGGCACGAACTTCACGCCGTACAGCGTCATTCTGGTCGACGGCGAGCAGGTGCCGACGGAGTATATCGACGAGCAAACGCTGACAGCGGCGGATACGTCGCTCAGTCCGGGGGAGGTTCTGGCCGTTGCGCAGGTCTCCGCCACGGATACGCTCAAGATCCTGAGCCAGACGCCGGACTGGATCGTCCCGGCAGAAGAATCGTAAATCGTAAAAAGGACCCGATGCGGCACCGGAAAGCCGCATCGGGTCCTGCTTTCTCCTTACACGAGTTCGCCGAGCTCCAGAATATCCTGCGGTGTTGCGCGGCGGAGGACCGGCTTTGTCTGTGCGGGCGGGTAGGGCGCGTCCTCGGCCGTGCAGGCCTGCACCGCGACGATCCTGCCCAGCAGCTCGTGCGCATCCGGCCCGGCCGGAACGACCACAAGCTCACCGGCCTCCAGCGTCCGGTCCTCGGAGCGGTAGGAGTAGCACGTGCCGTGCGGCTCGAATTCCACGGCGCAGTAAAACAGCGGCCCCGGCGCGGCGGCTGCGCGCGACGGGTCGAACAGCTCGCCCTCCGTATAGAAGCGCAGCAGGGTATCTGCCTCGGCGGCAAGCTCTGCCCAGCCGTCCGGAAGGCCCGTGCAGTCATAGCGGCCGGTAATGCGCTGCGACGCGCCGTCCGACCAGCGCAGCGTGAGCGCATAGCGCGCCGCGGCATCGTCCGTCCCGGAGGCAAGAGGCGGCGATAGCAGTCCCTGCGGGAGCGTGTCGAGCAGGCGGGCCGCCGCGGACGGGAGCGAGCAGCGGCGCTCGGCGGTGTGCTTGCCGACGGAGCTGAGGTGTGCGATGCCCTCGCTCCGGTCAAGCACGAGCCGCTCCGTATGCTGCAGCAGGGGAGAGGCCGCACTGCGGCGGGCGTATTCCATGACGAGCCGGTCAACTTTTGCATCCGTCCCGGCGGTCCGGCGGGTAAATAAGCGTTTCATGCGGTCTCCTCCTTTTTCTGCTTTCATTATAACGGGCGGCCTGCGTTTGTCAAGAATTGCGGATTTTTCTCGAAAAGTGGGGCGGGAAAGCATTGACATTTATGGCCCTGCGGTGTATCATACGGGCACGGGAAAAGCGAGTGCGGTCAAATGTTAGCCAAACCTTACTTTTTCTGAAGTTACGAAAACTGGAGGAAATCAATATGCGTATTGCAGCAAAGCTTGGCCTGTTTGCAGGCGGCGTTCTGTTCGGAACGGCTGGGATCCGGATCCTCAGCAGCCGTGACGCGAAAAAGGTCTATACCCACGCGACGGCTGCCGTGCTCCGTGCGAAGGAAGACGTGATGACGACGGTTACGACGCTCCGTGAAAACTGCGGGGACATTCTGGCAGATGCGAAGGCCATCAATGAAGAGCGTGCCGCCGCTGCCTGCGAGGAGATCGCCGATACTGCGGAGGAGCCCGCTGCAGAGCCTGCCGAGGCCTGAATCATGTGCAGCCGGGGAGGAAAACCCTTCCCGGCTGCGGGCAGGAGAATCCTATGAAGTGCAGAATTTTACATGAAACCAAGGGCCGCCTGCGTGTGCATCTGTGCATCGGGCGGATGACGCTCCGGCAGGCAGACCTGCTGGAGTATTCCATGCGCGCTGTGGACGGTGTGGCGTCGGTCAAGGTCTATGACCGCACGCAGGACGCCGTCATTGAATATTGCGAGGCGCGCAGCGCTGTGCTTGCGGCGCTTTCCTCGTTTTCATTCGCGGCGGCTGAGGAGGCCGGGCTCGTCCCGGAGCACACCGGCCGTGCGCTGAACCGCGAATTTGAGGACAAACTCGTCTGGAAAACGGCACTCCACTATGCCTGCAAGCTGTTCCTGCCTGCCTATGTGCGGGCGGGCATCGCCATCGTGCGCTCCGTGCGCTATCTCAAGGCCGGTCTCTCCGCCCTGCTGCACGGGAAGCTTTCTGTCTCCGTGCTCGATGCAACGGCCGTGACGGTCTCACTGGTCCGCCGCGATTTCGACACGGCGGGCTCCGTGATGTTCATGCTCGGCCTCGGCGAGCTGCTGGAGGACTGGACGCACAAAAAGTCCATCGCCGATCTGGCGGGGGCCATGGCGCTGAACGTCGACCGCGCGTGGGTGCGCGGCGCGGACGGGCAGGAGCTGCTTGTCTCCGTGAAGGACATCCACGCGGGCGACTGCGTCGTCGTCCGTACCGGCAACATGATCCCGCTCGACGGCCGCGTGACCGGCGGCGAGGCCATGGTGAACCAGTCGTCCATGACGGGCGAGTCGCTCCCCGTGCGCAAGACGCCGGGCAGCTATGCCTATGCCGGAACGGTCGTGGAGGAGGGCGAGTGCCTCATCACGGTCGAAAAGACCATGGGCGGTGGCCGCTATGACCGCATCGTCCGCATGATCGAGGAGTCCGAAAAGCTGAAATCCACGGCGGAGGACCGCGCCTCCCGTCTGGCGGACCGGCTCGTGCCCTATACGCTCGGCGGAACGGCCCTCGTGTGGCTGTTTACCCGGAATATCACCAAGACGCTTGCCGTTCTGATGGTGGACTTCTCCTGCGCACTGAAGCTTGCCATGCCGATCGCCGTGCTGTCTGCCATGCGCGAGAGCAATGCCCGGCACGTGTCCGTCAAGGGCGGGCGCTTCCTCGAAGCCGTTGCCAAAGCGGATACGATCGTGTTCGATAAGACGGGCACGCTGACCTATGCGCAGCCGCGCGTGGCGGAGATCGTTACGTTCGGCGGCCGCCGCGAGGACGATATGCTGCGTCTGGCTGCCTGCCTCGAGGAGCACTATCCGCACTCGCTGGCCAATGCCGTCGTAGAGGAGGCGCGCGTGCGCGGCCTGAACCACGAGGAATATCACTCCAGCGTGGAGTATGTCGTGGCGCACGGCATCTCGAGCACCGTCGAGGGCAAGAAGGTCATCATCGGCAGCTATCACTTCGTGTTTGAGGATGAGGGATGCCGGGTGCCGGAGGGCGACGAGGCAAAATTCGACGGTCTTTCCGATGCCTACTCCCATCTGTATCTGGCCATTTCCGGCGAACTTGCCGCCGTCGTGTGCATCTCCGACCCGCTCCGGGCCGAGGCGGCGGATGCCGTCCGCGCTCTGCATGAGCAGGGGATCGCGCACATCGTCATGATGACGGGCGACAATGAAAAGACGGCTGCCGCCGTGGCGCGCGCCGTCGGCGTGGACGAATACCACGCGGGAGTCCTGCCGGAGGACAAGGCGGCCTACATCCGCGCCCGCCGCGCCGGGGGCCACACGGTCATCATGATCGGCGACGGCGTGAACGACACCCCGGCTCTGTCTGAGGCGGATGCCGGCATCGCCATCAACACGGGTGCGGCCATTGCCCGCGAGATCGCCGATATCACGATCTCGTCGCAGGACCTGTTCGAGCTTGTAACGCTGCGCCGCCTGAGCGAGGCCCTTATGGGACGCATCGACCGGAATTACCGGTTCATCGTCAGCTTCAACCTCATGCTCATTATCCTGGGCGTGACGGGCGTCATCCAGCCGACGCTTTCCGCCCTGCTGCACAACATGTCGACGCTCGGCATCAGCCTGCGCAGCATGACGAACCTGCTGCCCGAAAAAACGGAGCAGAGCAACGCATAAAAAACGGCCCGGTGCGGAACAGAACGCTGCTTCGCACCGGGCTTTATCTATGGGTTGACGGGAGCACCGAAAATCGGTACAATAGGAGAAAACGTCACAATAGGGAGTATCAGCAATGGAAAGCTTGATTTTTGATGTCGACGGCACGCTCTGGGATGCCGTGGCCCTCGTAGCAGAGGGCTGGAACGACGGTCTGCAGAACATGGGCTTTGCGCCGCACTGCACGGAGCAGAGCATCCGCCCGCTGTTCGGCAAGACCATGACGGAGATCGCACAGGTCGTGGTGCCCGGCGTCCCGCAGGAGCAGGCCATGGAGGTCATGGACCGCTGCATGGACGGCGAGATGGCGCGCCTGCGCCGCGATCCGTGCCATATTTTCTACCCCGGCGTCAAGGAAACGCTCACGGAGCTGCACAAAACGCACCGCCTGTTCATCGTCAGCAACTGCCAGCAGGGCTATATCGAGCTGCTGATGGAAAAGGGCGGCCTCGGCGGCCTGATCAGCGACTTCGACTGCTTCGGGAACACGGGCCTGCCGAAGGGGCAGACGCTGCGCCTGCTGTGTGAGCGCTGCAATGTCCGCGACGCGGTCTACATCGGCGACACGCAGGGCGACATGGAAGCGTCCGAGCAGGCGGGCCTGCCGTTCGTGTGGGCGGCCTACGGCTTCGGCAAGCCCGCGCACTGGGATAAGCGCATCGATCATTTTACCGATCTGCTGCGCCTCTGAGACTCAGATCGTTCCGTGCAGGATCAGAATGAGCACGATGCACACGGCCAGAACGGCCAGCGCGCCGAGCCACACGGCCAGACGGCGCTTGACCGGCAGGATCGAGGCGCTTGCCGTCCGTGCCGTTCAGGATGCCGTTGGCCAC
>JABLTO010121309.1_pt1 | contig 10261 bp, 8 predicted proteins | sample 7160091 | NCBI WGS metagenome assembly JABLTO01 (sample SAMN14651225, study PRJNA627086) | human gut metagenome | isolation source: feces | host: Homo sapiens
CACGGTCGAGCGACTCGTAGCCCGCGCGCACGATCTCTGCGATGTAGGCACCGGCGAAGACCGAAAGGATGATGATGCCGGCGACCACGCGGTTCTCCACGCCCCAGGCCGTCCCGATGATGTAGTAGAACAGGTAGATCTGGGCGATGAGCGGCGTGCCGCGGATGATCTTGACATAGAGGTCGCACAGGTAGCGGATGGGCAGGATGCGCGAGTTCTTGCCAAGGGCGACCGGCACGCCGATGAGCATGCTGCCTATGAGGCTCGCGACCGACAGCCACACCGTGAGCATGAAGCCGTCGAAGATGCGCAGCCGGTACTGGCCCACGAAGTCGAAGTTCAGCGTGATGCCGACGGCACCGAGCGAACAACCCACGACGAGGATGACCGCCACGCACACGAGCAGGTAATTGACGGCCTTCTTCAGCGGGGCGACCGCCTCGCCCGCAGGCGCTACGAACAGGCTACGCAACACGGACACGACCGCACTCCCCTCACTCGAAGTCGAAGAACCACTTGAACCCGTGCTCGTCGAAGGCGCGCTTCTCGTCGGCGAGGTACTTCTCGGTCAGGCGGTCGAACTCGCCATCGGTCTTGGATGCGGCGATGAACTCGTTGAGCTGGTTGAGCAGCTCGGTATCGCCCTTCTTCACCGCGATGCCCCACGACTCGGCCTGCTGGAAGGGGATGAATATCGCCTCGGTGGTATCCGGATTGGCGACGTTGTTGCGGTAGATGGTCAGCTGGTCGTAGAGAAAGCCATCGGCCTTGCCCTGGACGACCTCGGTGACGCAGGCGCTCTCGTCGGCCAGGCGGACGATCTGGGCTTCGGGCAGGTTCTTGGTGGCGTACACGTCACCGGTCGAACCCGTCTTGACGGCGACCTTCTTGTCGGGCTGGCTGAGGTCGTCGATGCTGGCCACGCCCGAATTGGCGTTGGCGAGGATGGCGAGCTGCGCCATGGCGTAGGGATCAGAGAAGTCGACGGCCTCCTTGCGCTCCTCGGTGATGGTCATGAAGCTGATGACGCAGTCGGCCTTATCGGTCTGCAGCGATGGGATGAGGCCGTCCCAGGCCGTGTTCTCGATCACGAGTTCGTAGCCGTAGCGATCCGCGAAGTCTCGCATGAAGTCCACGGCCAGGCCGGCGGGTTGACCTGCGTCGTCCTTGGTCTCGAACGGCGGGTAGGCAAGCTCCATCGCCACCGTGAGGACGGGCTTGCCATCTTGTGATTGCGTGCCGCCGCCTTGCGATCCGCAGCCCGCAAGTCCAAGCACGCCAAGCGCCAGGACCGCCGTCAGGGCAAATGCCATTGCCTTTTTCATCTCTTGTCTCCCTTTCTCGAGGTGTCGACCGCAAGGGCCGCATCGAAGTTGCGTCTCATGGTCTCGAGCGTGTCGCGCGTGACATCGAAGGCCGCGGGCGAGACACCCGCCATCTGCGTGGCGACAAGCTCGGCAGAGATCTCGTCGAACACGCCCCTGAGCCGTCTGCCCTGCTCGGTCAGGCTCGCGTAGGTGATGCGACGGTCGCCGTCATGCTTGGCCGTCTGCACGTAGCCCGCGTTCGCGAGCTTCCTGACGAGACAGGTCACCGTGGAGGGCTCCCGGCCGATGGCCCGGGCCAGCTCGTGCATGGTCACGTCCTCGTGGACGAACAGGTGCATGAGGATGTCGCCATGGGAGGGAACGAGACTATCCAGCCCTTCGTCGCGCAGACGCGTCATGAGAAAGCGGTTCGCGGCCGCCAGAGTGCGCGAGAGCGTGCTCACGAAGCTCGATGCCCCCGCCGGGTATGCCTGCACGGCAACGTGACCTGCCTCGATTGTCACCGTCTCCCCTCCTATCGTGCCTCGTCGCAACATATCCGTGCCATAATACTTTGATATCAAAGTATCGTCAATGGATGCATTTCGGTGCCACCTCCATGCATTTCGCTTACACGCGGCCCCTCCCCTCGCGCATCGCGCCCTATACTCTCGTCAAGAGAGGAAGGGCCATGAAGATCGAGATCGAAACCAATGAATCCCTGCGCGAACCGGAGGTCATCGTGCGCTGCGCCGTCGTGGACGACCACATCGCATCCATCGTCGCCGGCCTGCGCATGCACGACCGCAAGATGACAGGCGACGTCGACGGCGAGATGCGCATCGTGGCCGTAGGCGAGATCCTCTACGTCGAGTCCATCGACGGCCGCAGCTTCGCCTATACGGGCGATGCGGTCCTGGAGATGCCGCTTCGCCTCTGCGAGCTGGAAGAGCGCCTGGTGAATGCCGGCTTCGTCAAGGTCGCCCGTAGCTGTCTCGTGAACCTGTGCCGCATCGCGGGACTACGCCCCTACGTCGGAGGCCGGCTGCTCGCCCGCCTGGACAACGACGAGGAGATCGTGATCTCGCGCAAGTACGCGGGCGAGATAAGAAAACGACTGGACGCATAGGAGGAGATTGCCATGAACAACAAGATCATAGACACCGAGAAAAAGGACATCGGCGAGTACCTCAAGATGCTGGCAACAAACTTCTGCATCGCGTTTACCATCTTCATGCTGTTCAGCATGGTCTTCGGCATGATATTCGCCGGCGAGGAGGCCCGGACGGGCATCATGTACTGCTGGGGTATTGCGGGCGCCATGCTCGCTGCCGTGATCATGCAACTCGTCTTCTTCACGCCGCTGGTCATCAAGAGGCTCGGCTACGCAGCCCGCGTCGCCTTGTTTGGTGCGTGCTTCTACGCCGTCCTCACGCCGCTCGCTGCACTCTTCGGCTGGTTTCCCACCGACATTCCGGGCGCGTGGATCACCTGGACCGTCATCTACGTCGTGATCCTGGCATTCATGACCGTGCTGTTCACGCTCATCTACCGACGCGAGACCAAGGCGCTCAACGAGAAGCTGGAGAGGTACAAGGCTGGACGCTAGGTCCGAAGCTGCCCAGAATCGCGCGTGCATGACCCGATTCGCAAGCACACTGCCAAGCTTGATGGTCAGTGACCGTGGTTCCTGGCATTCGATGGTCAGGAACATGGGGTTCGATTTCACCCGTTCCACTCTTTCCACGTAAAGGGAAGGCCACCAATAACGGTGGCCTTCCCTGCATCTGGGTTCAAAAGAGAGGATGCGTCATCCGCCAATCGTGCGGTTATTCGTCATCCTGTGCCGCATTGAGCTTGTCGAAAGCGGCACGATTGTTCCATTTCGCGACAATCAGCATAACCGTCGCCACAGCGAGGATGGGCAGGAACAGGATATGCGAACCCGTGGACCAGCCAAATATCGGCACAAGGTACCCGAGCGCAACGCCGCCGATGGCGCTGCCGATTCCGTTGGCGCAAGCCAGCACGGCAAGACCGAGGTTCTGGCCGCGAACGCTCGGCCCCATGATGTCCGGAACGGCGGCGACCACGACGGTCGCGAGCACCGACGAGAAGATGCCGGCAACGATGACGACGAACCAGAGGCCAAGGTCCGTGGTCCAGGAAAACGCCCAGATAAACGCGACGAAGAGCATCACCGTACCCACGACGACCATCCACTTGCGATCGCCGAGCTTGTCGGAAATGAAGCCCGAGAGAGGGGATGCCGCAGCACCGAGGAACGTGGTGACGGACGTGATCAGGCCGGCGGCTGCCATGTCCATGCCCTTTGCCTCCATCAGGAACGTCGGGTAGTACGTGTTGAAGCTTCCGTTCTTGGTGATGTTGTCTAGGAGGAACGCCACGCCGATGAGACAGATGGAGATGATGGCGATCTTGGGGATACGCACGTTGAGCTGCTTGGTCTGCTCGGCAGAAATGCTATCGTCATTTCCCGCCATCCTGACCTGCTCGGCATTCGGCGAGTGATAGAGAAAGACGACCATCAGAAGGACGATGACGGTGTAGATGGTACCCGCCCACCAGACGGCCTGCCAGTTGGAATCACCGCAAAGGGCCGGAGCAAGGTTGAGCATGACGGTGGAGCCGAGCGGCATCCACATGGACCAGACGCCGATGGCCAAGCCAAGCCTTCTCTTGGGAAACCATGCGGTCAGCGCCGAGGGTGCCGACACGCCGAATACGCCCATGCCGATGCCCTCGATGAACCTCGAGAAGAGCAGCACCGCCGCGTTCCCATTGGAGAACGTGCCGATGAGCGATCCCATGGTCACGCTTGCCAGCGCAACGATCATCACGCGCTTGATTCCGAACTTGTTGACGATTCCCGCCGCCGGAAACGCCAGGATGATGCTCACGACCGTAAACGACGTCATGAGCCACCCGAAGGTGCTCACGTCCAGGCCGAACGCCTGCATGAGCACCGGCGCGATCGGCGGCACCTTGAACATGTTAATGGGAACGGAACAGCTCGCGAGAAACACCACGATGAGTATCACCCATGCGTATGGCGGTGTCTTGGCCATCTCCTGTCCGGCCCCCTTCTTCGCTTCCGTAACTGCTTGCGTCATTGTAGTCTCCTCCTCCTAATACGATCCGATGATGTCGCGCGGCACGTATCGGCGTACCGCGCCTGTCTAGCATGGCGTCGCGTAGAGCACGATCGACCCCGCGTTCAGCGCGCCGCTCACATGCAACCTCTCGATCCTCTTGTCCTCGTATCCCTCCTTTTCCAGAAGAAGCGTGTAATAGCCGTCGGATATGTCCTCGACCCTGAACTCGCCGAAGTAGTCCGTCTTCGTCTCCCACTTTTGCAGGGTCGCCTCGTTTTCGAGCGTCACCGTCACGCCATCGAGGCAGCGATCCTCGACAGGCGAGTAGACCTCGCCCGCGATGAAGGGCTTGGGCATGTTTACGTAGGCAACAGTCGGATTCGTGCCGTATTCAGAATGCAGGCGCTCGAGCGGCGCGTACATGTTCTGTGGTGTCAGCTCGGACGTGTCCACGAAACGAAGCGCATCGCGCGGACATGCCGCGACGCAACGCGGACGCCCCCATCCGGCATCGAGAAGATGCGCGCACATGGTGCACTTCTGGGGAAGGTCGAGGACGTCGTTCCAATAGACGACACCATAGGGGCATGCGTCCATGAGCTCATGACATCCGCGCGCCCTCTCGGTGTCGAAGATGACAATCCCGTCATCGCGACGATAGGCAGCTTCGGGATATCCAGCTGCCTGGGCCGCGGCAATGCACGGTGCGTCCTCGCACTGCTGGCACATGACCGGCACACGCTCCTGCCTCATGCGCGACCCGGACGCGACCTGCCTCTCGCGCACCTGAATCCAGAACTGCCCTTCCTCTTGGGGAGCGGCCAGGGGGCTCCAGTCGTTATCGCAGTGCTCGTCCTTGCAAGCTATCTGGCAATCACAGCATTGAATGCACAGCGACGGATCTACAAGTATCGTCTTCATGAGAGCTCTCCCCTCTTCCACGTGGCGTATTGCCCGGCGAATCCCTCTGGATACCACTTCTCGAGCCCATCGAGATCGGCCTTCTCGACCTCGAACAGGACGGAGTTGAACGAACCGCCCAGATGATGCGGGGACATCGAACCGGGGTACGAGATGACATTGCCGTCACCGCCCCTGTCGAGGGAATCGCTTTCGGGAGCGACGGGATCGTTCCAGGAGCCATAGGTGAGCCATGCGACGCCCGGCATGACCCGGTCGCTCACGACGACGCCTGCGAGCAACTCTCCGCGGTCGTTGAAGGCGCGTACGATATCCCCATCTGCAAGGCCGCGCTCGGCTGCGTCGGCCGGATTCATCACGCATGGCTCGTAGGCATAGCCATCAGGCCCGTATACCTTGTAGTTCTCGGCAAGCCAGCTGATGTTGTTGTACTTGCCGTGAAACCGGAACTTGGGATGCGCCATGAGCATCTGCAACGGATACTTCTCCTTGAGCTCATGGGTCTCGTGCCCTTCCTTCTCCGGGATGTAGTGGGGTACCGGAGGAATCTCGGGATTGTCAGGGCCATAGAAACCGGAGAGCAGCGTCGAATAGATCTCCACCTTGCCCGTGGGCGTGTCCAAAAGGTTGTCGGCGCTGACCTCGTTGTCATGGAACGTCGAGAACTGCTTGCACTCCTCGTAGTCGTCGAGCGCCGGCCAGACGTAGTAGCCCTTCTCCTTGAACTCGTCATAGCTCATCGGGATGGTCGTCTTGTCGTACATGAGCTGCAAGATCTCGTCTTCGCTACGACCCTCGTTGAAGGCCTCGCCGAAGCCGATCCTGTCGGCAAGCTCCTCGAATATCTGCAAGTCCGTCTTGGCTTCCCCCACGGGTTCGATAGCCTTGCGCGAGTAGACCGCCGAGCGAAGAAGGCTATAGGCAGGCGCAACGTATTGACCCACCGAAGCGGGCTCGGTGATATCCTGGCGCTCGAAGATCGTCGTGATGGGAAGGACCAGGTCGGCGTAGCGGCAGTCACGATCGAACCACGGGGCGGTCACGACGAAGGTCTCCAGCTTGGGATTTCTGAGCGCGTCAATCTGGCGCTTATGTTGCGGAGGATTGGTCAGCGTCGAGCCGCGTTGCCAGAGCATATGCATCTCCTGGCAGCCCTCTGCCGGATACTGCACATCGTCAAAGTAACGCTCCGGAGCCCAGTTGTCCATGTGTCCGCCACGCCAATGCTGAGGAGCGTCCTCCATGCAGTCCTTGAACTTGGTGAAGGTCACCATCTGCGGATTGTCATTTTGCGGATAGTAGTCAAGGACGGCGTTCATGCCGCCGTCGGCATAGCCTGTAGGACCTACTTGGCGCTTGGAATCATAGGGTCCCGATAGTGACAGACCACATGCCAGGATGTTGACACCGGGTCTGCCCAAACCCTGCATAATCTGCAAGGTTGCCAGGATGCGCGAGTTGTCGTGCGCGTAGGTGCGCCTGCATGCGCCGCCGGTCATGCACCAAAGCGAGGTGGGACGCGTTGCCCACATCTTGGCGAGCGCTACGATGGTGCGGGCGGGAACCCCGCATATCTCGGAAGCCCACTCGGGTGTCTTCTCGATCCCATCGGGACCTTGCCCCATGACGTAGCTCTTGAACGACGCGCCTTCGCCGATATGCGTCGGAACGATATCCTTGTACTTGGGATGCTCCTCCCAGTAGGCGTCGTTGTACTCAATCTTCGCGCCATCGTCATCGAAGCCAATGCAATGCGTGTGCAAAAACTCCTCGTCATAGGTGCCGTCGACGATCCACTGGTGCGCGATGGCCGCGGCAAGGGCATTGTCAGTTCCGGGAAACACCTGGATCCACATGGCATCGGTCGCCATGGCCGTCTCGGTCAAAAGCGGATCGATGCAGATGATCTTCTTTCCGAGCTCCTTCCAGTACTGGAGGAGGCGGCCGGTGTCTATACCGGCATATACACCATGGTCGATGGGGCTCGACCCCCAGAAGATGATGAGTTCGGAGTCGTTGGTCGTGTCCTGCACCGTGTCCTCGGCCGGCAGCAGGCCGTGCGCCATCCAATTGCCCCAGAGGAAGGGCGCGCCACATGCCCAGCCCTCCCAGCTGTTGGGCGTGAACTCCATGTACGAGCCACCCGTGAGGTCCCTGAACCTGAACAGGTCACTGAATAGGTAGTGCAAGCTTCCCCACTCGGGATGAGCCGAGTGGCAATAGAAGACCGAGGACGTGTCGTACTCGGACCATATGCGCTGGAACTCCTCCTCGAGAATGTCGAAGACCTCGTCCCACGAAATCCTCTCATAGCCCGAGATCCCGCGGTTCTGGGTATTACGCTCGCCATGGGGATCCCAATCAACGCGCTTGATCGGGTACTTCAGTCGCTCCTCGCCATAGGCCATCTTCTTGCCTGCGTAGCCCCAGGGAAGTAACGGGTGCGTGAGCGTCGGCTTGTACTCCTTTCCACACGAATTCACGGACCAGCTCTTCACCTCGCTTTCCTCGAACTCCATGGGCTCAATGCGAACGATGCGGTCGTCCTTGACGCTCACGAACATGGGGCCTGCCGTCGAACACGTCGTCAGACGCTCGACCCCTTCGCGTGGATCGATCGCGGACCGGATGCCATCCGCCTTCTCCATCACTGCTCCTCTCTTCTCATGCATGCGCTCGCGGCTTGCCGGATATGCACGCAATGTTCGATGAGCGCATGGTCATACGAGAGAGCGGACGAGTCAGTCACCTGGAATATGCAAATGGCGAAAGCGGGGTATGCCCACAGTCCCATCTTCGGGGAATCGGGGGTATACCGTGAGTATGACATTGGCGTTTTCGCAGGTAGACACCATGATGACACGAGCAGGTGAAAACGAGGAAATGCCATCGCTGCGATACAATGTCCGTCAGGAGAGCTTAGGCCAAGACACGCGAAAATGAGATGTAACCCGACACGAAACGAGGGGAGTCTTCAATGCCGGACACACGACAGCAGGCGGCATCTGAAGAAATCGGGACGGACAAGTTGCAAGCAACGGAGAACGGCATTTCCATCGTCGTCGTTCTCACCGTGGTGGGTTTCGCCGCGTTTTGGGCTGCCTTGTTCTCGCTGGTGTTCTCCGACGCCTTCGCAACGCCCAGCGACGATTCGCTCGCGGGTTTCATCTTCAGATTGCTTTTGCTCATCGGCTTCGCGCTAGCCCAAATGCTTTCCGGCACGCGCCTATCGGATACGGTGAACAGCCAGGGTAAAAAGCTCGCGATTCTCGCATTGTCCTTTGCATGCATGCTCGCATTGGCGGCATTCTCGCTGATGGGCCTTGAGACCTCGGATCTTGCCTCGATTCTGCAGGCCGTCATATGGATGCTCCTGGGATTCGGCATGGGCATAGAGCTCGACTTATGGGGCGTCATATGGAGCGGAATCGATTCAGAACGCGACAGGGGCTCATTTTGCTCGCTGGCAATGGCCGCTTCCGTACTCGTGGCCGTCGGAGCATGCTCGGCCATGCTATTTCCCCCAAGCGCAATCTGCATTGCGGCGACCTCGACGCTGTTCATAGTCTCCGGCGTTCTGCTCCTGCTCTGCGAAAAGCGCATCCCATGCTCCGAGGAGGTGAGCGCGCAGGCCTCGAGGCAGCGCCTCAACCTCGCCAACGTTGCGATGCTCACCCCGCTCGCCGCGTCATTCGCGCTCGGGGTCATCCTCGCGCTCAACGGGCTCAGATTAGGAGCGGACCTAGCGTTTTTCACCGCGCTCGCCGGGCTCGGTATTGGGGCGCTCTGTCCGCTCGTAGTCACGGCGATTCGAGAGGCCGCACCGTCGCCCTCGAGCGTGGAACGCGCTGTCTTTCCCGTCATCTGCGCCTGCATGCTCATGCTGCCCTTCATGACGAGTGCACAAGCATTTCAAATCGTGATAATACTGGCAATCGCGGACTTGACCGCCTATTTCGTGAATCACCTGAGCGTGCTGGTCCTGCTTGCCTACCGCAAGCATCTCAAGCCTACCTACCATTTTGCCAAGGGTCTTACCGCGACGACATGCGGGCTCGCGCTGGGATGGGCCGTCGTGACGATTCCCTTCTTCGCATGCGGCGAAGAGATGCAAGGATATTCGTCGGCGGGCTGGGCGGCATCCCAGATGCCGCAAATCATTGCCGGCAATGTCATCGGAATCACGCTCATCACCTGCATGATCGCCGTGTTTGTCATCGTGTTGGTATTGTCAATCGTGCCCTACGCCTCGAACAGGATGGTGGAAGACCTTTACCCACAAGTGCCTGCTGAAGACGGCAACGAAAGCGACGTGAATCGCGATGCGGACATGCGAGAGAAGGCATGCACTTCCATCTGCAACGAATACAGGCTCACGCCGCGTGAACGCGAGGTCTTCGCATACCTGATGCGTGGACGAAACGCCGAGTACATCTCCAGGGAGCTCGTCATCTCGATACATACGGCGAAAACGCACACGGCGCGCATCTACAGAAAGCTGGGCATCAACTCGCAACAGCAGCTCCTCGACATCGCAGAGGAGCGAATACGGACAGCCAGGGAGACCGTGAGATAACATAGCTGGGAAGTTTTCGGACCATGGCAGGTCTCGACGGCCATAAGTCGCAAGACGTAGCAGAGAGGACAGCCCGGCTGCCTTATCCTCTCAGACTATTACTCTCCGAACGCGCCGGTCTGGCGATTCCACAGCCGCGCGTAGTCACCGCCCTTGGCAACGAGCTCGGCATGTGGGCCATCCTCCACGATGCGCCCCTGCGATAGCACGACAATGCGGTCGAGGCTCGCCACCGTAGACAGCCGGTGCGCCACCACGATGGCGGTGCGGCCCTCCATGAGTCGCGCCAGAGCCTCCTGCACGGCGGCCTCGCTCTCGGAATCGAGCGCACTGGTCGCCTC
>JABLTO010047355.1_pt1 | contig 10260 bp, 7 predicted proteins | sample 7160091 | NCBI WGS metagenome assembly JABLTO01 (sample SAMN14651225, study PRJNA627086) | human gut metagenome | isolation source: feces | host: Homo sapiens
CCGGATGGAAAGAATTCTTTGATTGCTTCCCATTGTTTATCTGTCAAATCACTTTCGTAATTTGTTGCTTGATATTCTTTTTTCATATCTCCTATTATACCACTTTTTTGCTATGAACACAAGCTCGAGCATTACCAAAGAGAATCAGCAAAGGAAGTGCTCTGAATAGTAAGTGACCCACTTCCCCTATTTCTTCCATGCAATATGCTTCATTTGGGAGGTTGCCACATACTTTGACCATTTGACATTTATTTTTTAGAGGACAAATTTTTTCTGAATTCTTTGAACACCTTGTACAACTCCGGAATGCTGTTGCTTGGAATCTGCTTCATCAATTCCGTGTTGAGAGATTGCTTATCTGTGGCATTGAGAAAAAGAGCAATGATGGCTTCTTTTTTCTCAAGATATGGTGATTGATTGAAATTCTGGTCAAATAGAAACCGAATCTGTGCTTCTTTTGTAGTCGATATGCTTGCCTGTGGATTAGGTTGCTTCTTGACTGAGATTCTTCGGACGCTTTCTTTGCGGGAAACAGAAATACCGAATCTCTTTTTCCAAAACTGAATGACAGGGTCAAAATCAGTATCTTTGCTGACAATTATGATGTTGCAGTTTGATGTTCCAGCCAAATATCCCAGATAAGAAACAATATGCATATCTGCCGATTGTTTCCCAGCAGGAATTTCCATCATCTTTAGTTCCGCAGTGCCATGGTTTGCAATTATAGCCATGTCTATCTTGCGAGCATTCTGTGTAAAGAAAATAAGGATATGGTCGGATGCAGTCCTATTTTTGCATCCCGAAAGACCATTGCTTCCTACATTTTCATAATCTACTAAATAATAGGTATCTATGATATTCATCTTCTTTTTTATTGTGGATTGTCATAACGAATCGCAACGCTGCAAAACCGCTTGTTTTTTCAGAAAAAGCACACAAAAAGAACCTATATAGCAAAGAGAGTTTATTCTTGCTCCTTTATCCACATCGCAGGACGAACTTGATAATGATCTCTCGGACTACGTCTACACGAACAATTAGTATAACCATTTCTAACATAGCTACCATCTTGAGTTCTTGTCCAACAACAATAACCGCAGTCATTTGCATATCTTCTTGTATAATCATCATTTTCTGCCGTCAAAAGGGTTTCAACCTCACTTCTTGATAATATAAAAACATTATCTTTAGCATTCCCTACATCTGTTAGTTTTGCATTTACAATTTTTTTCTTTTCTTCTGCAGTAAAGGCTTTTTCATAAAAATCGTTGTTAAGAAAGGTTCTTAACCATGAATGTGCCCAACTATTATTTGAAGAGTTGCCATCGAAATAATACTTGCCAATTGTATCTTTGCTTATAACCAAAGTAGCAAGTCCTTCCTCTTTCAAAACAAGCCACTCAATCGGATTACCATTCCATGTTCCAAGTGTGATACTTCTTCCGCTCATATTTTTATCCTCTCTTTTTACATTATTAGCAGCATTGCCAGCACTAACATTATTAGCAGCATAAATGCTAGCAAGAGCTATAGAAATACCTTCTGTAATACTACGTAATAAATCTTCGTTCATATTATCACGTGTACTTCGTCTAAAATCTTCGTTGTTCATATTATCAAATTACTTCCTTATTCACCCAGATGAATGCGAGTTCCCTCAGCATCATCGTTCGGCTCATCCTTTGAAATGCAGTATTCCAGCTCCTCTGGCGAATCTTCCACGCAACGAATATAAACGTCTGCATCTTCATCCACATAAGGCAGTCTGCAACGCTTCTTATAAATACCCGTTTCACTGATTGCCATTTTTGCTGCGTTCGGCTGCGAGGTATAGTAAATCTCAAAATCTTCAACCCCTGCATCTGTCAGCAGCACCCATTGACCATAGTCAACAAGCGTTCTGTCCAGAACCATTTTGAATTTGCCACGCTTTTCCACACCGATATTATAGCGGAACTTCGCCTGTGCATCCGCCTTGATTTCCGAAATCACCTTGATTTTACCGCCCTCACGTCCTGCAATCAGACCATATGCAACACCGGTTTTCCCGGTCGGTGCTGTGATATCCTCTTCGTGTACGGCTATGCCACGTTCCCGCTGAATTGCAAAGGCTTCTTTCGTGCCGAGCGGCGGGAAAAGGTGATAATATTCTTTTCCACCCTCTTCATTCTGAATATACGCCTGGAACAACTTGCTTAAAATCGGCGACTTACTGGAATTCCCTGCAAGGAAAATCTGAATCTCATTGACCTCACTTTTTACAGCTGCTTCATTTCTGAACGCTTTGGCAATGGAGGTAAAGAAGTTTGATACGCCTCTTTCTATCCGCTTTTCAAGGATTTCAACCAGATTCACATGGATATTTTCTTTCGGATTTTCAATATAAAGTTTTTGGTCAGATTTGCGGTTTCCATCCTTATCGAATAAAGAAACGGTAATACAGCCGTTATCGATTGGGAACTTGCAATCTGCATCATTTCTGAATACATAGCCCTCATAGACAATCGTCTGATTGTCCTCTGATTCGTCCTGATAGTCTTCAGCAGCTGTGTCATTTTCTTCTTCTGATTTGCTGCCGGATTCCGCATCCTTATCGGCGATTGCAACAATTCCCTCCCAGAACGGACGCAATGCCTCCATCAGCTGCTTGGTGTTTCGTCTTGCTTCCTGTGAATCAGAAATCAGGGTTTCACTGCCCGGAAATTCATCGCATTCTTTTGGCTTTGAAAAAGTAAATCCAGATGTGCCCTCTTCCTCTGCTTTTTCATCCGCACCTGCTTTCTTTGCTTTCTTTTTCTTTCCGAGCAAATCCGCATTTGCCTTGAACACTTCAAATGCCAGCAATTCCAGGAGATTTTCCCCGCCGAGATATTTATCGCCCTCAGAACCAAAATGTTCAATTACATAGTCATATCGTCTTTCTTCCCGTTTGCTGTCGTCAGAGCATCTCCAAAGGCCAAAATCAAAGTCAGTTGTACCGCCGCCAAAATCAAAGATTGCATACAATACATTTTCCTCTTCATCGGGTTCAAAACCATATCCCTGCAAAGCAGTAATTGCATAGGCAGCCGGTTCATTGACACCCTGTCTGACTCTGAATTTTGACATAATTGCTTCATTCTTCAAAATCGGTTCTGGCAGTGACTTTTTCAGACCCTTTGTAAAACTGCTGAGGATTTTCTCCTTTACAGACTTTTCATAGGTAACAGGGAATGAAAGAATATAATCCAGGTAAATTTCTTTCTTATGCATATTATTGATATACAAGCCAAGATAATACGCATATAATTCCAGCGGATTGAATGCATCCTCCTCCAGATTGACAAACGCAGGAAGAACACGTTCCACGCCTTTCTGGTCGATAATTTTAATGTTGCGTTCTGTATCGCCACACCACTGCTTAATATCATAGAAGAACGAATAAAAATCATCGCTTCTGGTACAGGATTTCAAATCCGTGTTGGCGGTGTGAGAAACTCTCAAATCATCAATGGAAGTTTCCGGTCTGCCGCATCTTGTGTGATAATCGGAAATAAACTTTTCAAGGTTGATGAACTCCATAATAGTTGGATTTTCATAATGCGAAGAAACCGCTTTTTTATTAAGCTGCCCCGTTCCGACACGCAAAAGATTCGTTTTTTCACGCCCATCCTGCTTGGATACAATGGTACTCTTTGTTCCAAAGTCGATACCAATCAGACCATCTTCGTGAATATCAATGGCAGGATTTCTTGCAACGAGCGGTTTTTCAAGTGTGGCAATCACCTGTCCCTCTTTTGCAACCGGTTCAGAATCAGACCACAACTCCCAATGCCCCTCATTCACATCTTCCAGCCGCTTTTTCTCATATACATCCAAGTCCGCACGAACCTTATCGCAGGCAAGAAGACCCTCTGTATACAAGCTGATAATTTCCGGTGTCATCGTAAAGTTGTGCATAACACGTTCGGTTACTTCTTTTTCTATTTCTGCTCTGTCCATGTCGAGAATACCAATCAGCTTGTCAATATCCTGCTCCGAAACGCACTTTGTCTTATCGCTTGTGGAAAGAATGCTTCTTTCCTTTATGACTGAAACAGCCTTTGTAAATTTCATATTCCTCAAAAAATTAGCAATAGACAACCTCTCCTCCAAAACATTCGTTGGAATTTCATATTTTTGTGAGAGAATCGCTTTTTTGAAATCTTCCTGAGAAATTTCTACAACCCCTACCTGAATCGAATCATTGTCATTCCAGTTCGCATATCGTTCTTCCTCAACACAGTAAGAATACGAACCAAATCCAATCCAATGACCGCCTTCAAATGTTTTTGATGCTTTAATCCCGTTCATAATTTCATCAGGGCAAGTATCATTAAATAAGGTTTTCACGCTGTATTCATTGTAATCTGTACGTTGGATTCCAAAATAGTTATCTTTTAAATCTTCTTTATTGCCATAGTATGCTTGTACTGGAATTGCACAACCAGTTTCTTGATTCCAGTATCCGAAAATTTTTGTAATGTGGAATCCGTCTTCATCATGTAAAGTGTCATATAAAGCAAATCTTATCCACTCATCACTAAAATAGTCTTCTTCAATCTCATCGTATTCAGATTTGACCTTCTCTCGGAACGTCTTATAAAGTTCCGCATGAATGACATTTTTAAGCACGTTATCTCTCAAAACAACTTTATTTACTTGTTTTGTTCGACTGGTGACCGCATTGACGGGTGTCTTTGCAGGTTCTTTTTCCGGTTTATTCTGCTTTGGAGTGATTGCCTGACCATTCTTAACATTTGCTTTCATTGTAGATTACTCCTCGTCATAAATTTTCAGTTTTTTCAATTGCCTTTCGATAAACGGTGTTACCTTATAAGCTTTTTCTTTCTCTTCTTCCCTTTCTTCTTGGGAGGTTCTATATACCGCTGTGAAGTGCAGGATGTCCGCATCCGTTCTATTTCTGAACGAACCAACTTTTGCAATACATACCCCGTTTTGATTCAAAATCTGAACCGGCTCATTCTTTTCCAGAATCTTCACGGCGTTCTGAATTGCGTATGGATTCCATACACATTCCTCATCCGAACATGCTCTTGCTTGAAGTTCCTCTGAAATCTGCGGACATTCTGCATCGTATACAAAGCAGAAATCAATGGAATCATCCTTTAAAAATCCTGCATACTCTTTCCATGTTTCCCAGAAGTCTTTCTGATAGGGAATCGAATCATTCCCGCCAAATTTTATGATTTCAAACTTTTTTCCATTCTTGAGTATGGCGGATATTTGATTGTTTTCAACCCAGAATAAATAATGCCAGACTGTCATACTATCAATCCTCAATATACATTCCATACAATTTCTGATTGATTGCCGCTTCAGAAATATTCGGTGTGATTTCTTTCATCGCATCCACAAGTGCAGACTGAACCTTTTCATCGGTTGTAAGATCTACCGAACGATTATGAAGATAATCCGAAAATTCCTTCATGCCAATTCCATTGGATTGCAAATGCTGATTGCATGCGACAAACTCAGACGGGGAAAGAACCTTTTGGATTTTTGATAAGTCTGCAAGCGTTTCTACGGTCAGCCCTACCAGTTCAGGATTTTTAAGTCCCTCTGTATCAAATCCAAGCTTTTCGCTGCAAGCCTTTGCATAAAGATACGTACCGGTGGCTCTGTATGCAGCACGTTCTTCCGGCGACAGATGACTCAGCTTTTCTTTCTCTTCTTTTGAAAGCTGAATGTCTTCCTGCAAATGCTTTACATACGCCTCTGTTGATTCAAAATCCTCAGGGGATTTGTCATCTTTTTCCGCTTTCATTGCAAGTTCATCCGGTTCATCCGTATCTTTTTCCTTGATTCCAAGGGCTTCCGATAGTTTGCAGACAACATCTACAATCATAAAAACTGCAGAAATAATATCCAGTCCCGGAATCACCACGCCTATTTTTGTTACAAAGGAACTGATTGCTCCGCCAAGTGCAGTTCCACCCAATGCTCCCGCAATGCCACTGCAAATTCTTCCCACGCAGCTGCAAACTGCACTACACGCACTGCTTAAAAAACTGCCGATGCTGCTAAAAAAGCCCATTTTTATCTACTCCTTTTTATAATTCCTCTTGATTATTTCTCGAAATGAACACTTCAAATTCTCTCACAGAATACTTTCTGAGATAATCTACAAACACATTTCTTCCAATGGTTTTGATGATATCTCTTATTTCCTTTTCGCTTTCCTTGCTGATACTTTTCCCATAACTTTCCCGAAATTCATGAAGCCATTTTCCTGTAAGTCCCGTATTCAATTTTCTGATGCAATCAAATTGTGCCATTGTTGGAACAGCTGTAAATCCTTCCAGCCCTTTGTACAAACCTTCCTTGTAATGATTCCGGTAATATTTTTCTACACTTTCCATGACTTCTTCATTGGAGGGCGATTGTTCCGAAGTATCCGTTTCTCTGTTAATCTGAATTTGGATTGCCTTATCCGTTCCAGTTGTAAAATAAATGGCTCTACCTGTCGGAAGATTGGAAAGAAAATCCTTCTGTTCCTCTTTCAGCATAACTGTATTTCCGACAGCCTCTTTATCATCTGCGGCAAATATGCGGTGAATAATCTTCGTATTCGTATTTTTCAGCACATCCGGTGTAAGTTTATTTGGAATCTGGTCTACAATGATCAGGGATTCGCCATACTTTCTGATTTCCGCAAGCATATCCGAGAACATTTCAACACTTTGCTTTTTCGCTGGGTTTTCTCCTGCCTGATATTTACTTAAAAGTCTGTGTGCTTCTTCCACAAGGGTGATATGCTGGAATTTTCCATCCATCTGATATTTTTCCCGAATTGCTTCTGAAAGGTTGATGAGAATGAATCCCATAATCAACGATTTCTCTGCACCGCTTCTGATGTTTTCAAGCTCAAATACAACCTTATGATTCAGCAAATCCATAAAATCAATGGAAGCGTTTGTATTGAGCAAAAAGCCCTTTTCTCCACTGGTCAAACCAAGCAATCGTGCTTTGATAGAGCCAATATAATCATTTTTCAGTCTTGCATCAAACCCCTGCTCATTTACAACAACTTCGCAATTATCAATCAAATCTGAAATCGTCGGAAACGCTTTTCCTGAACCATCAAAACATTCTTCTCTCCGGTATCTCGTGTTTTGATTGGTATATATATTCCATCCTTTTTCCTCATAGCTTTTATAAAGTGCCTGCTCAATGATTTGCGGAATGGCAGCTTCCATGTCAAAAGCGGATTCAATGCACGCACAAATCATATCTACTCTGGAGGTGATGCTTTCTTTCGGATAGAATATCAACGGGTTCATTGCAATTGGTGCTGTTTGATTATCCCCAAGCGTGAAGATTTTAATCTCTTTCTCTTCCCGATACATGACACGATATTCTGTTTTTGCAGGTTCAATCACGAGGAACGGCATCTCTGATTTTTTCAATATTTTCTGACAGGTTGTAGTTTTTCCGCTGCCTGTCACACCGGAAACAAAAATATGCTTATCCAAATCTGCCTTATCCAGGTATACTGGACTTTCTTTTAATTCATTTCCGTTTTGAATCAAACAGCCAAGTTCAATTCTATTATCTATTACTTCTGGTTTTTGATAATTCAAACCAAACTCGACTTCTTCATTCAGACTTAAACCAACCACTTCTTTTTGCGGCAGTCCTGCAATCATACCAAGTTCATTTGTCGTAATCCAATTTCCAAGATAGGTATTGTGATTTTTATCAACAATATGGTGCATTGCAAAATGCGTCAAATAATTTTCAGTCGTTCCATCATCTTTATACTTGCCCATTGGCAGCTGAAAAGAACGAAAAGCATTTCTTGCATTTTCGGAAATATCAAATGAAAGAAGGGGGATTTTATTTCCTGTTTCCCCAGAATATAGAGCAGTAACGGTATTTTTTATTTTTTGCAAGGAGGTTTTTTTGTCAGAAAATACGCACATGGATGTTAAAAACATTCCTTTTCCCTTTCCATAATCCAGACGAGGGAAAACAATATCATCCATAAACTTTATGAAATCCTGCACGTTTCGATTGCTGTATTCCATTGTAGTGGTTTCAGATGTGGAAGTTCCGGAACTTGTTGTTTTTGTAGTACTGTCATTTTCTGTAATGGAATGGCTTGTTCCGAGCGTTTCCGCTTTGGAATCATTTTTACCCTCTGTATGTGCATCAGAATGCGTTTCCCCACCAGATTTACTGTTGGACTTTCCGACCGTGGATGGATGACTACTTTGTCCATCCTTTGTTTCACTTGAAGAACCACCTTCACTCCAACCATCATTTGTCCCACTTGTATGCGTATCGCTATTAGATGTTCCCTTCGTTGTAGTGGAAGAACCAGAAGTCCCATCTGTCGTGCTTTTACCATTTGTTGTTGATTCAGATGCACCTGTATTTGTTCCCGCACCAATCTGTACGCTCTTCTTGGAAAATGAGGATTTCATATCGTAAAATTCATATAGATTATTTTGAATTTCAAGAACAGCGTCTATATTGAGTGGCTTTGCAACCACCATAAAGCAATAGGTATCGCCATACATGACATTGATTAGTCTGTCTATTCCCTGATACTTTTCATCATCTTTATTCGCACCTGGAACGCCTTCGATAATTCCGACTTCCGGCATAGCGGATATTACTTCTATTATATCATTTCTTTCATCTGCACACAGGGATTTTGTTTTGCTGCCTCTGAAATTTCCCTGAATGGAGGGCTTTAAAATATTATCCCCAATATCTTTGATGGCAAAATCCAGTGATTTATGATCGCTCAAATCTTTTGATATGCCATAATAAAAATCAACTTTTTCTTTTCTTCCAATGATAAGAAATAGGAAGTTTAATCCTTCCATTTTGAGAGAAGAAAGTACATTTTCAAGTGCTTCTTTTTTCGGTGCTTGTTCGTCATAGCAAATATCCGTAATTTTCAGCAAATAAAAATCTTTGTTTTCGATTATGTCTGTTTTCTTAAATTCCAGAGAATTTGTAAGGTACATCACATTTTTATCTGTTAAGTAGTCCACTTGTTCTGTTTTCATTTATATGCTCACAACGCTTTCACCAAAGATTTATGTATTATTTTTCCGGTATTTCTTGATCGATAACCTTTCAGAATGATTTCTGTAATGTCACCGGATGTAGAACTGCCACAACAACGGTCATAATATTCATCATCCAACTCGTCCCCAATTTCAACATCATCTCTCTCATATTTCGGCTCTGGCAAAGAAGCATTAAACACCTCAAAGAAATAGTCAAAAATAAGATTTAATGTTTTGAAATCCCTGCTATCAGAATCCTCTGAAATCTCCTTGATGTATTCCCAAATAGAGGAAAGACTACTTTCATTGGAGCAGGAAGCGATAAATGTAATTTCATTGCAATCCATAATCACATTTTCAAGGCCACTTCTTACAGAAGAAGAGAGTGAACGATACAGTTCCAGATATTTCATAGGGGTTTCAAATTGCTTTTTCAATCCCTGCATCATTTCATTGGTGGATTGAAGTTCTGCGGAAAGAGCATCTTTTTCTTTTCTCAAATTATCAACCGTACTTTCAAGATGTTCTATTTCCGACCCGTTTTCTTCCAGCCTAGAAACATAATTTTGCTCTCTTCTGTGCAAATCCGCAACTTCATCTTCTAAAGAACGATACCTTTCCAGTTTCGGCTGAGCCTGCCTGTAAAAATTTTTATACTTTTCAAGTTCTTCCTTAGTAGATTGAAGTTCTACAGAAAGAATATCTTTTTCGTTCCTTAAATTACCAACTTCAGTTTTCAAAGAATCATATCTTTCTAGTTTTGGCCGAGTCTGCTGGTAGAAATTTTTATACTTTTCAAGTTCTTCTGTGGTTTCTTTCAGCTGTAATGGCACATTAGAAAGCCGTGAACGGAGATTTGCTTCTTCTATGCAATCATCATTTTTTACTGATGCAGGATGAATAGGCATATTTCCGTTTGCAATTTTCCGGATAAGATTCTGTATTTCAGGCGATTCAAGTAAAACATCATACACATACTGAATGTCTTTTTCCTTTATTCTGCTCATTATAAACCTCCAATTAATCGTAGATTCTATCTGATCCATTGTTAATTTTTATTATAAATCAATTCCACATAAATGTCAATGTATATCACCCTCTTTTAAACTACTAAGACGAATCAGGCAGAACGAAATCGGAAAATTTATTTGTAAATATTCTGTGTACTTTTATTTCTTATGCACAGCAACAAAAA
>JABLTO010136952.1_pt1 | contig 10257 bp, 4 predicted proteins | sample 7160091 | NCBI WGS metagenome assembly JABLTO01 (sample SAMN14651225, study PRJNA627086) | human gut metagenome | isolation source: feces | host: Homo sapiens
CTTGCATTTTTAAGGCTGTTTTTGAAATTTTATTTGGCGGATACGCCACACCGACGAAATGCGTAGCATTTTGGAGGTTAGCTCTGAACAGTTACTATATTTTACTATTTAGGCATAAGTAAGCATGATGAGTATAGCATTTTGGAAAGAAAAATTCAATAGCATGGCATTGATGTGGTGTCGAAAAACTACTAAGGAATGGAAAAGAAATAAAAAAGAGAAAGATTACATATTGATTGTAGATGTTAACATTTGTTAATATTCCGCGGAAAAAAAGTTTATTAATAAACAGACTTATTTTGTAGTCAGGGAATTCATCTGAAAAAGTGGCTGATAGTGTCGAATTTCCTTGTATTCTGCGGTTTACATCGTTGACAAAAAGGTAGATTTTACCTATAATGAAATCAGAGACTAAGCTGTGAAGCTTTAGCCTTTTGTTTGCCAACCCATTATTTAAGAAGGATGTCAGTGAGAGGAAAGAGGAGAGCAGCAATGTCAGAAAGATTAATTAGTATCAAAATGAAGAAAGCGAGGGAGGGTGATTAAGGAAATCAAACGGGGAGGACACAAAGCAACCATAATTTTTCACTTATTTGCATAGAGTGAGTAAGTGGATGGAACCGGTGCATGGCACCGGGATAAAATTATGACAAAAAGAAAGGAATGAAAACATGAAACAAGGATTTAAGAGAATTGTTTCTATGGCGCTTATTGCATCCATGATCGCCACAATGGCTCCTTCTACAGCATGGGCAGCCAGTGTGGATAATACAGATGCAGCGCAGGTTGAAGCACAGACAGCCACAGATGAAGAAGTGGTACCTGCTGCAGAATCAGCAGCAGAAACTGAAGCGGTTGAAGTTCAGACAGAGACAGAACCTGCAGCGACAGAAGAAACAGAAGCTCAGACTGAGACAGAAGAAACAGAAATTCAGACTGAGGCAGAAGAAACAGAGACACCGGTTTATTCAATTGGTGATATCAAGATTAATTTCCAGGGTGCCAATGCAGCTGTTGCAGAACAGATGGCAAAGGACGTGGAGATTGATGAATCTGATCCTGCTATCCAGAGTCTGAGAAAAGCACTGGAAGAGGTTGAAATTGTCGGCGGCGAAGCCGGCACAGAATCCAATGAATCTAACATCAGCACAGCAGACCTGTATGAAGCAGATGAACAGGAGACAACTCAGAAGCTGACAAAAGACCAGATTAATACGGTTATTGGCATGTACCAGAATTATCTGAACCAGTGGGCAGCCAATGCCAATGTACTGGGTGTTCAGAATCCGTACTTTCTCAATTTTAATGATGATAATAAGGATGGACTTGGTATTCTTGGTGAGATGCTGGCATTAGATGGCGCATCTGTACAGGATGTCAGAGATGGCAAATACACTTATGACGAGCTTACAGGTATGATTATCACATTTTTATATGGTGACCAGCTTGGTATTAACTATTATGATGATGATGTTATCCAGGCAAGAAAAGATGCACTTGCTGCTGTAGATGCATCCGGTGCACAGACAAAGGCACAGAAACTCCTTGTTCTGAATGACTGGCTGGCTCATGAGAATACATTTGATATGTCTTATATCATGAACTCTGGTAAATCAGATGATGAGAAGCCAATGGTTGCTGAAGAATCTGATCCAGACAGAAAAAAACTGGAGCAAAAGGTGAATGACGATGTCGTTGCAGCGTATGAGCCTCAGGTCAGACAGAATTTCCATGATAATATTTTTGCACAGATTGAAGACAATTTGCGTAATCAGTTTTATGAAAATGCAATTCAGCAGGCTGTTTATGAAAGCACGCTGAAAAAGATAGCTGCTGATTCTAATAATCCAACAGATGAGGAAAAGCAGACGGCTCAGGATCAGGCGAAAGCTTATGTAAAAGAAAATAAGGACGCCATTGATAAAGATCCAGATGCATATGTAAGAGCAAATTTCACTGATGAAGCAGCGGATGGGATGAAAAATCAGGCAGATGCGTTTATCAAGGATGCTGAGGAAAAAGGTGTTGAAGTAGATCCTGAGAATGCACCAGGTGTTAAAATGACTGTTGAAGAGCTTACTCAGAAGCAGTTAGAGAGTGATGATCCAGCCTTGGATTTAGACGAAGATGGCAAAAATGAAACAAGTATTAAAGATGCTATTCCACTGTATGCACAAAAGGCAGGTGCTCAGTTTACACCAGCAATTATAAATTACTGGGAAGGTAATCAGTTTGGTGTGTTTGGCATGGGAACATCCGTATGTCTTGGCTATTCAAAAGCTTTCTCATATCTTGTACAGTGCCTAGACAAAGATATTTATCTGATTGATCCAGATAAGACAGATGCGTATGACAGTAAGAAGACAGTGACAGCAGATGATGGATCTACATCTGAAGTATGTGATAACTGGAAGACTTCCGAGGAACTGTATTATACAAATGGTGCATTGGATATATCCAAGAATTACACTGTTGACCTTGTAAAGATCCATTTCAGTTCAGATGTTACAATGTATGGTGAATTACAGGAAGGTTTTGGTTCTGACCACTACTGGAATGCTGTAAAACTTGAAAATGATAAATGGTATTATATTGACTCATGTTATACAGATGTTTACACAGAAGTTATGAGCCGTGACCGTGTTGAGACAGATGGCGATATGAACCATGGTTTCTTTATGTTCAGCCAGACAAGTACAGAAAGTTTATATAAGGGTAATTATGAAAGCATCACATCTCTGTATACAAGTGCTGCAACGGATCAGTCCTATGAAGATGCTTGGATGTCTCGTGCAGCAAGTAATGTTTACTACAAAGATGGATATGCCTACTATCTGTATGATTCTACTGGTTTATTCTCAAGAACAAGCTTGAGTCAGAACCAGAAAGCGTCAGAATATAAACTGGTTCGTCATAATTTGGCAAATGATGATTTGGCAAAAGACAGTGACGGCAATGTGGCTGGTGAGAGTGATTATGAAACACTGATTAACTTCACAGATAAAGAAAATGACAATGATACATTTGTTAGTGTTCTCAAAGACGGTAAGATGGAGAAGAGTGATCTGCTGACTAAACTGTATGCACAGTTTTTAGATGAACAGAGCGCTTATCCAGCCATTGACCTGACAGCAGCTCTGGCTGACAATGGCAAGCTTTACTTCAACGTATCCAATGACATTGTTTCCTATGATCCTGCAGATGGTTCTGTAGCTGTTGTAAAAGAATACAATGAAGTTTTTGCAAAACGAGATAAGACAAAACTGTTTGGTGGTATGGCTTTCTCAACAACAGATAAAGAAGACAATGTTGACTTTACGGTAACCAATCACCCAATTGCCGGTCTGACAATCAAAGATGGCAAGATGATTGTTTCTATTGCAACAAACTTTGCATTTATTTCCGGTAAGAGCAGTGTAACAGATCATACTAACTATGGTTATTCATTTGAGGAAACAGATTATAATTCAGGTTATACCAATTATAAGTACTATCAGCAGATTATGGGTAACCAGACAAATGATAACGATGAATTCATGTGGTCTGCGAACTTTGTAGATACTGTTGATATGGATACTTTAACAGGTACTTCTCATAATTATGAAGAAGTTTCTGTACCAGCTTTCTGCGGACGTAATGCGTTCACAGAAGAACGTTGTACAGATTGTGGCCTGATCAAAGATGGTACACGTGTAGAAGAAGAAGGTACTGCACATGATCATCATTTCATCAAGTTCCATGAAGTTTATTATACAAAAGACAGTAGTGACAAGTGGAACGAAGCAGATAACTATGTTTGCCCAGAGTGTGGTTTAGGTATCTCAGAACCTGTAGAGCCTAACGAAAAGTATGCGACTGAACAGTTAAAAAAGAATTATAAGAAGAAGAAAGCCCTCTGGGATGAGGCACAGAAGAATGCAGCTGAAGGTCATGCTTACACACCAACAGATGCGAAGTGGAGTGATGACGATTCAACTGTTACATTCCAGAAACTGGAATGTACAACATGTAAAGCACAGATCAACAAGAGAGATTGCCTGCTTGAATCCGATGACACAAACAAAGCCAACAGAGAGTTTATTGATAAAACTTTAGACGAAGCAGTAACAGTTAAAGCTGAACTTGTTGGCCACACTGGTACATGTGATCAGGGGGTAACATCTACTTACAAAGCAACAGGCAAGACAAATGATGGTTACAGATATACTGCAACTGATAAGAAGACATCTGACGCAGGTCAGCATCAGTACACAGGTACATGGACATGGACTGAAAAAAAAGATGATGCTGGTAACGTAACTGGTTACACAGCAACTGTCGCTGATGTGAAGTGTTCTGTTTGCGGCGATGTAGCAAAAGAAAATCGGATCAAAGTAAAAGTTGCTAAGGATACAGAAAATTCCAAAGCAGCAACATGTACAGAAGCTGGTAAAGATGTTTATACAGCAACAGCGACAGTTACAGATGCTGATGGTAAGGAAATCGGTACATTAACAGCAGATCCAAAAGAAGTTGATTTACCGGCACTTGAACATAAGTATGGTGAACCAGTATGGTCAGACTGGGAAGAAAAGGATGGCAGCTGGACAACAACAGCAACATTTACATGTGCAAATGATAAGACACATGTACAGAAACCTGAGGTTAAGGTAGCAGAAACTTCTGATAAACCAACATGTGAAAAAGATGGCGTTGTCACATATACAGCATCAACAGAGTTTAATGGCCAGACTTACACAAATCCTGAGAAGAAGACAGTACCTGTTAAGGCTCAGGGACATGATTATCAGCCAGTTGTAACAAAGAAAGCGACAACAGTAAATGATGGTACAATTGCTTACACATGTTCAAGATGTAACAAGGTTGAAAAAACAGAGACAATTTCTCATCCAAAGACAATTGCTCTGGAAGCAACAACTTACACTTACACTGGACAGGAAATTAAGCCTGCAGTAACAGTGACAGCAGCAGATGGTACAACAATTGCGGCTGACAAGAACTACACAGTTTCCTATCCAACAGCAAAGAATGTTGGTAAGTATACAGTGAAAGTAACTTTCACTGGTGATTACTATGAAGGTTCTGTAGAAAAAACATTTGAAATTACAAAAGCAACAGTTGCTATGAAGTATACAAATGAAAGTGTTGTAGTTGATTACACTGCAAAGGGTACTGTTGATAATGCACTGGTGACAGAAGCATCAGCAGATAGTATCGCATATACTTCAAGTAATGAAAAGGTAGCAAGAGTTGCTGAAGACGGTACAGTTTCTATCATTGGTTACGGTACAGTTACAATTACAGCAAAAGTTGGCGGCGATGCAAACTACAATGATGCATCTGCACAGTACACATTAAAGATCAATCCACTGGCAACACCAGAACTGCCGACAGTTTCAAACGGAACAAATGGCGTTAATATTTCCTGGCCAGCTGTAGAAGGTGCTGAGAAATACCGTGTATTCAGAAAGACATCTTCTAGCGGATGGGATGCAGTTGGTGTGACAGCAGATACAAGCATCGTAGATAAAGGTGCTAAGAGTGGTGCTGAATATGCATACGTTGTTCGTTGCTACAATGATTACAATGTTTACACAAGTAACTACGATAGGAATGGCGTTAAGTTTATCTGTCTGAACGCAGGTAAGATTACATCTGCTGAAAACGGCAATGGTCAGGTGACACTTAAGTGGAATCAGGTATCCGGAGCAGATGGTTACTATGTATACCGTAAAGAGTATGGCGGTAGCTACAAACAGATTGCAGTTGTAAAGGGTGAGAAGAATGTATCTTATACAGATAAAGATACAGCTCTTACAAGCAGTACGGTTTATGTTTATGCAGTAAGACCTTACTGTGGTGACACAATGGGTGCATTTACTGGTAGATGCAATACGTATCTTTCAACAGGTGTGATTACATCCCTTTCTCACACAGGCAATGCAATTGCAGTTAAGTGGGATGCAATTGATGGCGCAGAGGGTTACTATGTATACCGTAAGGAATATGGCGGTACTTATAAGCAGATTGCCAAAGTAGAAGGACATGATACTTTAACTTATTCAGATCCATCAAGCTCCTTCAAGAGCGGTACAACATATGTATACGCAATCAGAGGTTATAACGGCGGATCAAGAGGCTGGTTTGCAGGTAAGTGTGTAAACTATCTTGCATCTGGCAATATTACTTCACTGTACAATTCTAACGATGGTATTATTGTTAAGTGGAACAAAGTAGCCGGAGCAAAAGGTTATTACGTATACCGTAAGGAATATGGCGGCAGCTATTCAAAGATTGCAACCATCAAGAAGGGCAGCACAGTATCTTATACAGATAAGAAAGCCCAGAATGGTGTAACATATGTATATGCTGTAAGACCTTACAATGGTAATGATTCAGGTTACTTTACAGGTAAAGTCGTTTGCAGATTACAGACACCTACAATCACAGACGTTGTCTCTATAGGGCAGGGACAGGTCGGTATTGCATGGAAAGAAAATCTGGAAGCAGATGGTTACCAGCTTCAGCTTGCAGATACATCCAAGTTCGCCAAGAACGAAACTCAGCAGGAAAATGTTAGTGTAGCAAATGGAAATGCTGTAGCGATCGAAGGTTTACAGAAGGGTGAAACTTTCTATTTCCGTGTTCGTTCCTACAAGAAAGTTGGCAACAAGACGGATTTCTCTGCTTGGAGCACAAAATCTGTAAAAGTTACACAGTAATCACAATTTAATAATTCGAAAGAGGTCATTGCTTCGGCAATGGCCTCTTTTTTCGATTTCAGCACAGAAATGTAGTTTTATGCAGGAGCGTTTGGTGTATAATAGATGAAAGATGTTGTGCTTTGAGCAAATGAAAAGTTAACAGATGGCTGTTATATGAAATAATAAAGGAGGATGAGATGGAATACAGACAAAATGACTGGTCGATTCTCGGTTTCGGATGTATGCGTTTTCCGAAAAAGGGCGGCAGTGTGGATATGGAAGAAACAGAGCGGGAGCTGGCCTATGCCATTGCACATGGAGTGAATTATTTTGATACGGCTTATATTTATCGGGGCAATGAGAAGGTGCTGGGAGAACTGACGGCGAAGAATCACTGGCGTCAGCAGATTCAGATTGCCACGAAGATGCCCCACTATCTTATTCACTCTGTTGATGAGCTTGAGAAGCTTTTTTGTGAACAACTGAAGCGTCTGCAGACGGATTATGTGGATAACTATCTCATGCATATGCTGCCGGATGTGCATATCTGGGAGAAATTAGTCCGGATGGGGATTCTGGACTGGATAAAGGAGAAGAAAGAAAAGGGACAGATTCGCCGAATTGGTTTTTCTTATCATGGCAACAGCCGGAATTTTATGGCGTTAATCGATGCCTATGACTGGGAATTTTGTCAGGTTCAGTATAATTATATGGATATCCACAGTCAGGCCGGTGCAGAGGGTGTGGCTTATGCGGCAAAGAAAGGCATTCCGGTGATTATTATGGAGCCACTGCGGGGCGGCAGACTGGTGAACGGCCTGCCGAAGAAAGCGAGAGATTTGTTTGCGGAAGCCAGACCGAAGCGCAGTCCGGCGGAGTGGGGACTTCGATGGCTCTGGAATCAGCCGGAGATCGCAGTGGTGTTATCCGGTATGAACAGTATGGATATGATCCGGGAAAATATTCGGATTGCAGATACAGTGAGGGCCGGCGAGATGACAGATACAGATGAGCAGCTGTTTCGCAAAGTCAGAAGGGCCGTGAATGAGAAGATGAAGGTACCTTGTACCGGCTGCGGTTATTGTCAGCCCTGCCCATATGGTGTGGATATCCCAGGAGCTTTCAGATGTTATAATGTTCGCTACACCGATAACTTTTTTACGGGGATGCGGGAGTATCTGATGTGTACGACTTTCAGGGCAGAGCGGACCAATGCGTCTTTGTGCAGGCAATGCGGAAAATGCGAACAGCATTGTCCGCAGGGGATTGCTGTCCGCAAAGAATTAAAACAGGTGGTTCGTCATATGGAGAACCCGGTTTATAAGGTGATTGCATTTTTTGCAAAAGGTTTGTTCAAAAAATAGAACAGCAGGTGGGGTGATTGCCCATCTGCTGCTCTATTTTGTTGACGTATTATTGTTTATCGTAAATATTAAAATATGCGGATTCTTTAGAATAGCTATTCTGATATCTCGTGCAGAGCTTGAATCGCCCTGTCAATTTCATCTTCGGTATTAAAGCACGAAAAACTGAACCGGACAGCCCCCTGTTTTTCTGTACCGAATGTTTTGTGCATCAGCGGTGCGCAGTGGGCACCTGCACGGACACAGATTTCATAGTCCTCCCAAAGCATATCACTGACGGAAGCAGAGCTCATATCGCCAATGTTGAGGGAGACAATCGGTGCACGAAGGGGCGCATCCATATCGCCGTAAATTTTCAGGTCAGGAATATCGGTGATACCTGAGAGAAAACGGCGGGCAAGGCTGATTTCTTTATTGTGGATATTTTCAACACCCGTGGATTGGATATAGTCCAGACCGGCATTCAGTCCCGCAATGCCGTGTCCATTTAATGTGCCGGCTTCCAGGGCTGTCGGCATATCTGTCGGGTGATGCCTGTCGAAGCTATGAACGCCGCTGCCGCCGGATTTGAATGGCGGCAGGGTTAAGCCTTCCCGGAGATAGAGGCCGCCGGTTCCCTGGGGACCGAAGAGACCCTTGTGTCCGGTAAAGCAGAGAATGTCTATGCCCATGTCCATGACATTGATCGGAATGCTTCCGGCTGTCTGGGAAGCATCCACAATCAGCAGCAGGCCATGCTTTTTGGCGAAATCTGATACAAAAGCCATGTCAGTGACATTGCCGGTCAGATTGGAAGCATGGGTCAGGACAATGGCAGCTGTGTTAGGCTTCAGAGACGCATTCAATAGATCATATCGGATGCGTCCTTTTTCGTCAGCGGGAATGATCGTTAATTCTGTACCTGTTTCTTCCTTCAAATAAAGAGGACGCAGGACAGAATTGTGTTCGCAGGCGGTTGTGATGACATGTTCACCGGTATGGACGGCACCGTGAATGGCGATATTCAGTGCTTCCGTGGCGTTGCATGCAAAAACAATCCGGGACGGGTCCGGTGAACCGAATAGGGCAGCCAGTTTGTCCCGGGTGTCATAGATTAACCGGGAGGCGTTCAGTGTCGGGGCATGGGCGCCTCTTCCTGCGTTGCCGATGGTGCTGAAGGATTTGAAAACTGCTTCAGCTACCTGGGGAGGCTTCAAAAAAGAAGTGGCTGATGAATCCAGATAAATCATTTTAAATCCCTCCTTTTGGCGGCTGTAAGTGCGGCACCCAGAGCACCGGCATATCTGGCAAATGCATCGGTTTCAACGGGGTGTCCGATTTTGTCGGAAAGTGTCTGAATAAAATAAGGACTTTCGCAAAGGCCGCCGGTGAGAACGATATTTTCTTCAAGCCCGAAGCGAGCAGCCAAATTAGCTACACGGCTGGCTACAGAGTGGATAACGCCGGCGGCGATATCTTCGCGTTTTTCACCGGAGCCGATATGGCTTATGACCTCAGACTCCGCAAAAACTGTGCACATAGCACTGATAGCCAATGGCTGTCCGTGAGCGGCCATTTCATACATTTCATTCAAATCAGCTCCCAGACGGGTAGCCATGACTTCAATGAACTTGCCGGTACCGGCGGCACATTTGTCATTCATCAGAAAATCTGCCACCTGTCCATCAATGACTTTGATCATCTTGGTGTCCTGGCCGCCCACATCAATAATGGTCATATTTTTCTTAAAAATGGCCCATCCACCTTTGCCGTGGCAGGTGATTTCCGTAACAATTTTGTCGGCATAATCTACACAGATGCGGCCGTAGCCGGTGGCCACGCAGCGCATGGCGTCGGCATAGCCCCGGATTTTCAGCTGTTCCAGAATGGCATTGGCTGTTTCACGGCCGTTCCATCCTGTGGGCAGTACAAAATAATCTTCAATTTTACCATCCTTTAGGACAACAGTCTTGGAGGCGGTTGAACCGATATCAATACCGGCAAAATAAACAGGTGTTGTATTCATTGCTTTTTTATTTCTCCAATGTTTCAAGGAAAGCTTCCAGACGGGTCAGGATCTGGCCTTTATCTGCCTGGGAATAATCAGTTTCAATCATCAGGTAGGATTTTCCTTTATTCGTTACAGTCTGTTTCACATAATGGGATTCGATATTGTAAGTATGACAGGCCTGAAGGATAATTTCGATGAC
>JABLTO010222484.1_pt1 | contig 10257 bp, 5 predicted proteins | sample 7160091 | NCBI WGS metagenome assembly JABLTO01 (sample SAMN14651225, study PRJNA627086) | human gut metagenome | isolation source: feces | host: Homo sapiens
AGGAGATCGCGGCGCGGCTGCTGCGCTGCATCCGAAGCCGGGACTACGCCTTCCGCATCGGCGGCGATGAGTTCGCGCTCATCGTCAGCGCCGACATGGACGAAACACAGCGCGCCCGCATGACCGAGCGCATCCAGACCACGCTCTCCGCACCTGTCGTCATCGACGGAAAAGAGCTTTCGGTCGGCGTCAGCTGCGGCTGCGCCTGCTACCCGGAGGACGGCGGCGCTTCCCAGGTGCGCATCACGGCGGACAGCCGGATGTACGAGACCAAGCAGCGCCATCATGAAAACGACCGGACGGAGGAAGAGCCATGAAAAACAGGACCCTGCGCCGCGCCGCGGAGACGCTCGTCCTGCTGCTGATCGCGGCGATGGCGCTGCTGCTCGCCGCCGGACTGCATCAGCACGAGCCGGACGAGGCGTTCGCTGCCCTCAGCACCGGCTGGTACCAGCTGACGGACGGCGTGCGGCGTGATGTCACGCTCCCGGCCACGCTCCCGGCTGAGCCGGGGCAGACGCTCACCCTGTATAACGACACGCTGACCGACAGCGACGGCGGAAAGGTGCTGAGCGCGCGCGGCGTGGAATACGGCATCGAGATCCGGGCGGGCGAAACCCTGCTCTACCGCTACGAGGACAACGCCTTCCCGAAGAACGCGCAGATGAAGGGCCGCCTGTGGGCGGATGCGGAGCTTCCGGACAACATCGGCGGACAGACGCTCAGCCTGACCCTGACGCCGCTCTCCGGCCGCACGGTCGCGCTCGCCGCGCCCGTTCTCGGCACGGCGCCGGCCGTCACCGGCCACCATATCCAGTCCTCGCTGTTCTCCATCGGCATGATGCTCGCCATGCTCGTGCTCGCCGTACTCGCGCTGCTGATCTTCTTTTACATGAGCTTCTTCGGCATCCGCGAGCTCCGCTTTCTCGATGTGGCGGTCTTTCTGCTGCTGTGCAGCCTGTGGTGCCTGACCGATTCCGCGCTGTATCAGATCTACGGACGGGACACCGCCGCCGGGAGCGTCATTTCCTTCTACGCCTTTATGACCATGGCCATTCCGATGGTGCATTTCGTCCGCAACACGGTCAGCGGCAGGCTGCGGCTCGTTCCCGATGTGTGCATCGCGCTGTTCTGCGCCAACGCCCTCGCACAGGGCGCGGCGTACCGGCTGCTCGGCGTGCCGTTCATCGCCATGCTGCCGCTGACGCACCTGCTGCTGACGGCAGGCGTCGCGGCGATGCTGACCGTGCTGCTCCGCTCGTACCGCGACAAGCCCGCGCCGCAGCTCCGGCTGCGTATTGCGGCGTTCGCCGCACTGGGCGCGTTCGGCGTGGCCGCGCTCGTCCTGTACGGCCTGCTGCATATCTACTGGTACGACACTGTGTTCCAGTTCGGCGTGCTGCTGTTCATCATCCTGCTGCTGTACGGCCTGATCGGCCAGGCGGCCGGGGATATGCGCTTTCACATGGAGCACCGCATCAGCCATCAGATGCAGCGCGAGGACCGCATGACCGGCCTGCCGAACCGCCGCGCGTTCGAGGAATACATGGAGCGCATCCGCACCGGCCAGGCCGGCTGCCGCGATGCGGTACTGACCTATATCCGGCTCGAGGGCCTGAACGAGCGCAACGACCGCTTCGGCCTTCAGGCGGGAGATGAATCGGTCATCGCGGCGGCGCAGTGCGTTGCCGACTTCTGCCGCGCGTGCGAGGACGCGGGCGAGAGCGTCTTGTGCTTCCGCACGGGCGGCAACGAGTTCGCCCTCATCCGCCCCGAGCCGCATACCGACTCCGGACAGCTGCACCGGCAGTTCCGCGCGGTCGTCGCGCGCTACAACCGAACCTGCGCGCCGCGCGCGCGCATTATCATGACCTTCGGCTTCAGCCGCCTGTGCGACGAGGACGGAAAGTCGCGCAGCATCAGCGCGTGGAAGGCCGAGGCCGACGCACATTTGAAGAGAAACGAAGCCAGACTGGGAGGAGACGCCGAATGACAACCAACATACACTATCTGATTGCCGGAATGGCGGTGCTGCTGGTCGTCCTGTGGCAGTATTCCCGCCAGCGGCAGATGGACGACCGGAACAGCCTGATGTTCCGCCGTCTGCTGCGCGTCGTCAGTCTGGACGTTGCCGCGGAGCTGGTCAGCACGGCCTTCATCCTGTACGCCCCGTACAGCTTCGGCGTCTGCCGGATGCTCTCGAACACGGTGTTCTACCTGTTTCAGGCGCTCCTGCCGCTGCTGCTGCTGTACTACGTCTGTACACTGTGTACAAGCCGCGTGATCGCGCCCGCGACCGTGCTGCGCATGGGCATCCCGACCATCGCTCTGGTCTTTATCATCCTGACCAACCCCTTCACCGAGATCCTGTTCTATTTCGACAGCACCGGCTACCGCCACGGCCCGTGGTATCTGCTGCTGTATGTCAGCGCCCTGCTGCACATCGCGGGAGCGTCGATCTTTGTCGCGGTGCACCGCGCCTCTCTCGGCCGCCGCACGCTCGCGGAGCTGCTCGCGGTCTTTGCGCTCGCCGCCCTCGGCATCGCCGCGCAGGCCGTCAATCCTTCGGTGCTGACGACCGGCTTCGGCCTCTCGCTCAGCATCCTCGCCATGTATCTGACCATCAACAACCCCTGCGCGTGCATGGACAGCCTGACCGGCCTGAACGACAAGCAGTACCTGCTGCGCCGGATGGACGAGCTGACCGACGCGCGCAAGGCCTTTCACATCATCACGGTCTACGCCTACCAGCTCGACCACATGAACAAGGTCGCGGGCATGCAGGGCGGCGACGACTTCCTGCGCCGCGCGGCGGAGCGGATGCAGGAGATCGCGGACCGGAACGTGTTCCGCATCTCGGGCAGGCGATTCCTGCTGCTGACGTTCTCGCTGCGCGAGTACGAGACCTGTCTGACGCGCCTGCGGCAGCTGTTCCATACGCAGCCGGACGACGCGCAGTCCGCCCCCACGCCGGTCATCCTGTGCGGCGTGGTGAACGCGGAAAAGCTGGGCACGAGCGGTCTCGTGCTCGACTACGCGGAATATCTCGAGTCCCTCGTCTCCCAGAGCGGCGAGACCCAGGTCATCCAGAACGACCGCAAGACCATGGACAGCTTCCACTATAACAAGCAGGTCGAGCAGTTCCTGCATCGCGCGATCGAGGAGGATCTGTTCGAGGTCTACTATCAGCCGGTCTACTCGCTCCACCGCCAGCGCTACGTGACCCTCGAGGCGCTCAGCCGCCTGCGGCATCCCGAGCTTGGCTGGATTTCCCCGGACATCTTCATCCGCCTCGCGGAAAAGAACCACCTCATCACCCAGATCACCGAGCTTCAGCTGCGGCGCGTCTGCCGTTTTCTGCGCGAAAACCCGGCGCTCCGCGCGAGCATCGCCAACGTCAAGATCAATCTCTCGCCGCTCGACCTCATCCACAGCGAGAGCGGCAGTCACCTCGTCCGCATCCTCGGGGAATACGGTCTCCCCTGCTCCTGCTTCCAGTTCGAGATCACCGAGACCGTCGCGACCGAGTATTCCGCGAGCCTGACCCGCGTGGCGGAGAGCCTGCGGGCGGCCGGCATCGGCCTGTGTCTGGACGATTTCGGCTCGGGCTACGCCAACCTGAACACGGTCATGCAGCTGCCCTTCTCGGTCATCAAGCTCGACCGCTCACTCCTGTTCCATATCTGCACGGACAAAAACGCCGCCCTCTTCTACCAGAGCATCGTCTCGGCCTTCTGCCGCCTCGGCTACCGCATTGTCGCGGAGGGCGTGGAGACGCAGGAGGAGATGGAGCTGCTGCGCAGCTGGAACGTGGACATGATCCAGGGCTACTATTTCTCCCGTCCGCTGCCGCCGGACGACCTGCTGCGGCTGCTCACGGAGAGCGCGGAGACGCAGACGGAAGATCAGGCGTGAAATTTTTCGAAAAAATTTTTCCGGACCCGGAACTTTCCCGCACGCGCTGCGTCTAAGTCTGACGAAGAGACAGAAACACAGGCGTCTCTTCGGGAAAGAAGGCATTTATCATGAAAAAAACATTCCTGCTGCTTGCGTGCACCGCGCTTTTGGCGGCCTCGCTCACGGCCTGCGGCAGCAAGCCGGCTGAAAATACGGACACCGGCGCGGCTTCGTCCTCGGACAGCGCCTCGGCCGAGAGCAAGCTCTCGGGTACGCTCGACGAGAAGAAGGACTTCATGTTCGTCGTGACCGACGAAAAGGGCGCGTCCTATGAATTCACCTTCGACGCCTCGGCAAAGCCGGAGGGTCTGGACGACGTCGCGGAAGGCGATTCGGTCACTGTCACCTACACCGGTACGGTCTCCGAGGCCGACCCGTTCGACGGCACGGTCATTTCAGTCGAGAAAAACTAAAGAAAAACCCCTGCCGGGACAGGCTTTCTGTCTCCCCGGCAGGGGTTTTCGCTTGTTTTCAGGGCTGCTGCTCCGCCTTGTCCAGATACATCAGGTAGTCCGCCTTGCGGATGGCCTCGGTGATCGGATGCACGCCGCAGACGCCGCCGACGCTGACCGAGAGCTGGATATCCGCGAACTCGGACATACGGATGCCGCGCACGGCCTGCTGGATCTGCTTTTTCTTCTCGAGGAAGATCTCCTCGGTCATGCGCGGGAACAGGAGCAGGAACTCGTCCCCGCCGTAGCGGATGAGGATGTCGGTCTTGCGGATGCACGAGCGTATCGCGCCCGCGATGTCGCGCAGCGCCGCGTCTCCGGCGGCGTGGCCGCAGGTATCGTTGATGTTCTTGAAGCTGTTCACGTCGATGAGCGCTACGCCCTCCATGCCCTCGAGGTGGGTGCGGTAGGTCTCGAAATAGCGGCGCGAATAGATGTTGGTCATCGGGTCGAGGAACAGCTGCATATCCTCGCCACGCGTGCGGTCGAGCAGGAAGCGCGAGCCGTTCGCGTCGATCCAGCGGCCCTCGTTGAGCCGCGAGACCATTTCGAGCACGCAGGGCGTGCCGTTGACGACGACGTACTTCGCGATGACGAAATACATCTCGTTCCGGGTAAATTCGAGCTTGTTGAGCGTGGTGTGCTCGGCGAAGGCGCGGGTGGAGATGCAGTTGGCGCAGCTGCTGTCGCTGTCCCAGAACGCGGAGCAGCGCTCGCCCGTGCGGTGCAGCACGCCGTCCGCGTCGATCTCGAGCACGGCATTGGCCTGCGGGTCGACCAGACGGACGATGTCAAAGACGGTGCCGAGGCGCCCGATCTCGGCGACGAGCGACGGCCCGTTCTCCGTGCTCCTGTCCGCACAGCCGAGGGGCGCGCGGCTGTCCTGCTCCTTCTGCGTGTCGGTCATGCAGCCGATCACGCCGACATAGCTGCCGGGCGAGAGCGGTGACCAGAGCGTATGCATCCGGATGTTGTGCCAGTGCTGCTCGCCCGCGACCGGCAGGAGCAGGCTGATGGAAAGCTCGTTGTTCTCGGGCGTCGTGGCCTTGAGGGCGGACCGAATCCGCTCGATGTCGGCCGGCCGGAGCAGGCGCATACCCTCCGGGTCGTGCACGTCCATGATCGTCCGGCTCTGCTGCCACGGACGGCTCCAGTCGATCACGAGGACCGTCTGGGAGAGCGTATCGTACTCGAACTGCACGCCGCCGCAGCAGGACGCGAAGAAGATCAGCTTTTCCCGGAGGATGTCCATCTCGCGCTGGGCGCGGTCGCTGCGCGGCATATTGTTCTGTTTCAGCAGCTCGGCGGAAAGGCGCTGCGCGTCCTTTTTCATGCTCTGCTCGACCGCGAGCAGCGGCAGCGAGTTCTTGAGGCGCACGCTGATCTCCTGAAGGCAGTCGAGCAGCATCGGATTGAACGCGCCGCACTCCCCGTTGAGGATCATGGTGACGGCGGTTTCGTGGCTGTACGCCTTTTTGTAGCAGCGGTCGCTCGTCAGCGCGTCATATACGTCCGCGAGCGCGACCACCTGCGCCGAGATCGGGATCTGCTCGCCGAGCAGGCCGTCCGGGTAGCCGCCGCCGTCCCAGCGCTCGTGATGCCAGCGGCAGATCTCGATGGCGGCCTTGAGCAGCGGCTCCTTGCGGTACGGCGTCAGCCCCTCGAGCATGGACGCGCCGATGGCGGGATGGGTGCGGATGACGTCGAACTCCTCGGGCGTCAGGCGGCCCGGCTTGTTGAGGATGCTCTCGGGAATGCTGATCTTGCCGATGTCGTGCAGGGCGGAGGCGGTGACGATGAGGCGGATCTTTTCCTCGGTCAGATGATATACGTCGGTCTTTTCGCCCAGCCTGCGCAGCAGCATCCCGGTCACGGTCTGCACCTGGAGCACGTGCTGAGCGCTCTCGCTGTTGCGGAACTCGACGATGTGGCTGAGGATGCCGATCATGACATTATTATCCCGCTGATTGCGGTAGATCTGATCGGAGACCATGCCCATCAGCCGCTTCTGGTTGGCGTAGAGCGTGAGCGTGTTCTTGACGCGGCGCTGAACGATGAACGTGTCGAAGGGACGGCGGATGTAGTCGGAAACGCCGAGACCGTAGCAGCGCCCGATGGACTCGCGGTCGTCGTTGGCGGAGATCATGATGACCGGGATCTCGTCGATCCAGCGGAACTGGTTCATGTACTCGAGCACGGCAAAGCCGTCTATCTTCGGCATATTGATGTCGAGCAGCATCAGGTCGATGTGCAGATCCTTCCGGAGCATCCGGAGCGCCTGCGCGCCGTCCACTGCCTCTGCGTATTTGTATCCCTCGCCCAGGATGGCCTTGAGCATTTCTCGGTTCATCTCCGAGTCGTCAACGATCAGGATTTTCTGTCGGTTCATAGTCGTTCGACCGCCGTCGGGTCGCTGTCCCTCCCTCTGTCGGATTTTGTCGGTTTTTCACTATTTTATTATACTACCAAAGCAATGCAGAATAAAGATAAATTTCGGGCATCAGCAAACGGAAAACAATATTATTGTACAGTCGGGCGAAATCGTGTATACTGGTGTATGCTGAATGATAGAATGCGGCAGTTTCGGCCGCAGAGAGAGAGAAACAAAAGGAGACACGGCGATCTATGATACCATACAAACGGCTTCGGCGCGCCTCGGCGCTTTTTGCGGCGCTGTCGGCGCTCCTGCTGTCCGGCTGCGCCCCGTCCGCGGCGTCCGACAGCGCGCTCCCGGCGCTCACCGTCGGCAGCGACACCTATCCGCCCTATGTCTACATGGACAATAACGGCGACATCACCGGTCTGGACGTCGAGATCGCGGAGGAGGCGTTCCGCCGCATGGGCTACCGCGCGGAATTCACCACGATCGACTGGGAGAAAAAGACCGAGCTGGTCGACAGCGGAGAGATCGACTGCATCTGGGACTGCTTTTCCATGGAGGGCCGCGAAAACGACTATCAGTGGGCGGGGCCGTATCTGGCGAGCCGTCAGGTCGTGGCGGTCGGCGCGCAGAGCGGCATCGAGACGCTGAGCGAGCTTGCGGGAAAGACCATCGCGGTGCAGGCCACCGGCAAGCCGGAGGCGATCTTCCTGCGCGGCGGCGATAACGTTCCGGCCTTCCGGAACATCATCAGCCTCGCGGACCGCGGCGTGCAGTACGCCATGCTCGACTGCGGCTATGTGGACGCGATCGCGGCGCACGAGGAGGCCATCCGGCAGTACATGAAGGACTACGGCGCGGATTTCCGCATTCTCGACGACCCGCTGCTCGTGACCGGCATCGGCGTGGCTTTTTCCAAACATGACACGCGCGGCCTTGCGGCGCGGCTGGACGAGGTCTTTGAGCAGATGCGCGAGGACGGCAGCATGGAAAAGCTCGTCGGAAAGTATCTCGACGACCCCGCGCACAGTCTGGAGGTGGATGCGCTTGAACAGTAAAAACCGGAAGCCGCGCTCGCGGAAAGCCTTCGCCTGCCTGTGCCTTGCGGGCGGACTGGTGTTCCTCGGGATGGTATTCGGGCTGTCCCGTTATTCAGATATGCAGAGCTGCGAGCAGCGCATGAACGAGCTGATCGACTTCGTCAAGGAGCAGTCCTCCGCCTACGTGCAGTACAACGAGACCGCCGTGGCCAAGGCGCTCGTGCGCGGCACGACCGCGATGCAGGAGCTGGACGGCCTGACGCTCGACTGCGGCGAGGACGCGCTGCGGCAGTACACCGATCGGCTGTGGCTGACCGGCATTTCGGTCGTGGACGCGAAGGGCAGGCTGGTCTGCGAGTACAGCACGGACGGCGTCGGCTACGCCCGGCTTCAGACCGATCTGGAGCCGGAGCGCGTGCTCGCCGTGGTCGGCCATCCGCAGAGCACCTACGTCCGCCGCGTGCAGCTGACCGACGGCTCGTTCGCTGACACCGCCGTGCACAGCCTTGCGGACGGCAGCGGCGCGGTGCTCGCCTGGCGGCACACCAAAGCCGCGTTCGCGCAGAAATCCGTGCTCTCCGTGCAGGACCTGCTCGACGGCTACGACGCCGAGATCACGGGAGTCGTGATCCTCTCGGACGGCAACCGCGTGACCGCGTCGGACGACCCGTCCCTCATCGGCACGGACACCACCGCAAACGAGCAGCTCCGCCGCATCCGTTCGAGCGGCGAGGCGGAAACGCTGGTCTATGCCGGGCGGAAGGGTCTGACCCGGTACTACGGAATGTACAGCCACGGGCGCGATTTCTACTACTATATGTACGTTCCGGGCAGACTGCTCTATACGAACACGCCGGCCAACATGATCGTGGCGTTCCTCGCCTGCGCGGGCGTTCTGACGCTGCTCCTGTTCGTGCGCCGAGGCACGGAAAAGAGCTTCCTGCGGCAGCAGCAGTCGCTCGAAAAGGAATATCAGCTTTCGCTCGAGCAGAAAAACGCCGAGCTGGAACGCGCCATCCGTCAGGAAACGGCGGCCAACCGCGCTAAGCGTGAATTCCTGTTCAATATGTCGCACGACATCCGCACGCCGATGAACGCGATCATCGGCTTCACCTCGCTCGCGGCCACCCATATCGACCACCGCGAACAGGTGCTCGACTACCTGAAAAAGACCGCGACGGCGAGCCAGCACCTGCTCTCGCTCATCAACGATGTGCTCGACATGAGCCGCATCGAGAGCGGCAAGGTCTCGCTCGAGCCGCGCCCGGTGCACCTGCCCGAGCTCGTGCACGACCTGCGCGATATCATTCAGTCGAGCATTTCCGCCAAGCGCCTCTCGCTCTTTATCGACATGGTCGACGTGGAGGACGAGGACGTCATCGCCGACCCCATGCGCCTCAACCAGATCATGCTCAACATCCTGTCCAACGCCATCAAGTTCACCCCGGCGGGCGGCACGATCACCCTGCGCATCGTCCAGAAGCAGACCGCGCCGAAGGGCAGCGCGGACTATGAGTTCCATATCCGCGACAACGGCATCGGCATGAGTCCGGCGTTTCAGGAGCACATCTTCGAGCAGTTCGCGCGCGAGGAGACCTCGACCGTGAGCGGCATTCAGGGCACCGGCCTCGGCATGGCGATCACGAAAAATCTGGTCGACATGATGGGCGGCGGCATTTCGGTCGAGAGCGAGCCGGGAAAAGGCTCGGAATTCACGGTCTCCCTGCGCTTTCCGGTCAGCGGAGAGCGGGCCGCCGCGCCCGCGCGCATCCCCCAGCTCGAGGGCCTGCGCGCGCTCGTCGCGGACGACGACACCGACACCTGCCTGAACGTGAGCAAGATGCTGCGCTCGATCGGCATGCGGGCGGACTGGACGACCTCGGGACGCGAGGCGGTCGTCCGCGTGCAGGACGCGCTCGATCAGGGCGACGGCTTCCGCGTGTTCATCATCGACTGGATGATACCCGATCTGAACGGCCTCGAGGTCGTGCGCCGCGTGCGCAAACTGATCGGAGAGGACACGCCGATCATCATCCTGACCGCCTATGACTGGACGGACATCGAGGTCGAGGCGAGGGCCGCAGGCGTGACCGCCTTCTGCGCAAAGCCGCTGTTCCTGTCCGAGCTGCGCCGCGTGCTGGCCGAGCCGTTCCGCATGGAGGAACAGGCGGAGCAGGCGGAACAACCGGCGGAGTTCGCCGGAAAGCGGCTGCTGGTCGTCGAGGACAACGCCCTCAACTGCGAGATCGCGGTGACCATGCTCGAGGAAGCCGGGTTCACGGTGGAAACGGCGGAAAACGGCCAGCTCGCGGTGGACAAGGTGCGCGAAAGCGCGCCCGGGTACTATGATCTGGTGCTGATGGACATTCAGATGCCGGTCATGAACGGCTACGAGGCCACGCGCGCCATCCGCGCCCTGCCGGACGCC
>JABLTO010020833.1_pt1 | contig 10256 bp, 9 predicted proteins | sample 7160091 | NCBI WGS metagenome assembly JABLTO01 (sample SAMN14651225, study PRJNA627086) | human gut metagenome | isolation source: feces | host: Homo sapiens
AGGGTGGTGGACTTGCCGCAGCCGGAGAGCGCCTTCGGCTTGCGGTCAAGGTACTCGGTGATGCCGAGAATGTTCGCAGCCTGCGCGACGCGCTGCGCGATCTCCTCCTTGGGAACCTTGCGCAGCTTGAGCGGAAACGCCATGTTCTCCGCGACCGTCATATGCGGATAGAGCGCGTAGTTCTGGAATACCATCGCGATGTCGCGGTCCTTCGGCGCAACGTCGTTGACGAGCGTGCCGTCGATGTACAGCTCGCCGCCCGAGATCTCCTCGAGACCTGCGACCATGCGCAGGGTGGTGGACTTGCCGCAGCCGGACGGGCCGACGAGAACGATAAACTCCTTGTCCTTGATGGAAAGATTGAAGTCATGCACGGCGAGTACGCCTTCGTCGGTCACGGTGAGGTTGCTCTTGCGCTCCTCCGCGCCCTTTTTCTTCTTCTTTTTGCCATCCTGATGCGGATAGACCTTTTTGATGTTTTTAAGGATTACTTCAGCCATGTCTTGCTCCTTCTCTTGTACATCGGCGGACGCTCAGGGAAGATAACGGACGCTTGCCGCGCCGTCCGCACAGATGGTGAATTCGAGTGCCCGGTGGGGCGGAATGGACTGACCGTCCACGGGGGGACAGTCGGAAAAGTAAAGTTCGGCGCCGCTGTCCTTCAGCAGGCGCATGGTGTCGGGGTGAGCGCTGTTGTAGCGGCGGTCGCTCGATGCGCAGCAGACGGAAAACCGCGGTCGGACTGCATTTACAAGCGCCGCGTCCGCGCCGTCGAGCTGACCGTGATGGCCGACCTTGAAGATGTCGGCGGCGAGCTTTTCGGGCGGTATGCCGCCGTAGCCGGCGCGGTTGGTGTCGCCGGGCAGCAGAATGCGGGTTTTGCCGAACGTCAGCCGCAGGATCAAGCTGAAATTGTTCATCGAGGCGTCGAGCGCGTCCAGCTTTTCGCGGAATTCCGGCACGCCCTGCGGCGTGCGGTAAAGCTCCTGCATGGAGGCAGTGAGCGCGTCGGCGTGTGCCCCCGACGGGGCGAGCACCTCGGCGGTGAGGCCGGGCGCGAGCGTCAGCGTATCGCCCGCAAGGCTCTGTTCGATGCAGCCGCCGTGCTGCTCGACAAGGGCGCACAGCTTCCGGTAGTCATCGAGCGCCGCGAGAAAATTGCGCTCGGACAGATTGCGCGCGGAGGCGTCGCCGAGCGGATGAAGCGAGCGGTAAAAGCCGGGCGGCAGGGTCTGCCGCAGCACAGAGGGAGGATGATCGCGGCACACGCGGAGCAGACCGCAGAGATGATCCTCGTGGATATGCGTACTGACCGCGAGGTCGAGCCGCGGAAGCGGGGCGAGATACTCCTCTGCGCGGATGCGGCCGCTCGTGCGGTCGGCGAACTCGCTGTCCGCAGCGCTGCCGCCGTCGATGAGCGCATAGAAGCGTCCGTCCGGCCGGGCCGCGTCCGGGGCGTCGATGAGTATCGCTTCCCCGTAGCCCACGTTGATGAAGGTGAGCCGTAATTCGGTAGTATCCTGTTTCATAGGCAGTCAGGAGATCGCGCGTTTGATGTAAACGCTGGAAAGGATGAGGACTAGTATGGTCATGACGATGGCGCCGGCGCTGCCGAAGCCGAAGTCGAGCGATTTGATGCCGTAGTTGTAGAGGTACTGCGTGATGGTGGAGGTGCTGTTGGCGGGGCCGCCGCCGGTCAGCAGGTTTACCTTGTCGAACAGACGGAAGCTGTCGATGGTGCGCAGCAGAGCGCAGAGCGCAAGACTGTTCTTGATGTTGGGGATGGTGACGTAGAACAGGATCTTCAGCGAGTTCGCGCCGTCGATGCGCGCGGCCTCATACTGACCCTGGGGAACGCTCTGGAGCGCTGCGTACAGCAGCAGGAACACGAACGGTGCGCTCTGCCATACGTCGATGAGGACGAGCATGCTGAACGCCGTGCGAATATCGGAAAACCAGTTGAAGACCGGCAGGTGGAGCGCCTGCAGGACCTGATTGACGATGCCGTAGTTGGGGGAGAGCATCATGCGCCAGCTCAGCGCTACCGTAACGGTCGGCAGCAGATAAGGCAGCAGCAGCAGGGTACGCATGGTTTTCTGACCCTTGTGCAGGCTGTTAACGAACAGCGCCATTGCAAAGCCGATGAGCATCTCAAAAATAACTGCAAAGATGGTGAACTTGACGGTGTTCCAGATGGATTGCTGGAAATAGGGGTCCTTGAGCAGCTTGACATAGTTCTGGAAGAAGGTGATCTTGGCCGGCGAGCGCAGATTGCGCAGCAGGTTGTAGTTGGTGAAGCTGTAGAAGAAGGTAAAGATAAGCGGATAGGCCGTCATGATCAGCAGGATGACGACGGTCGGGGAAAGCATACCGACACCGAAGCGTTTGGTCTGGCCTTCGGCGGTATTGAGTTTGGTGTGGGTTCGTTTCATAATTCTGGCCTCGCAATTCCGGGAGGTTGAGGAAAAAGTCAGCCGGGTGCAGCGGTCTGTGAGCCGCACCCGGCTGCTCTTCATCCGTTAGTCGAGGCGATACGCCTCATAGAAAGGGAGGGGAGATGGGGCATCAGCCTGCCATCAGCGTCTCCAGCTGAGACTGTGCGTCAGCAAGTCCCTGGTCAACGGTCTTGACGCCGTTGATGATATTGTCCATTTCGGTGCCGAGGATGGTGTAGAACTGGGTCCATTCTGCGATGACCGGACGGTAAACGCCGCCTTCAAGCGCCTTGCATACGACTTCGTACTGCGGATAGGTCTTGAGGATCTCGGGGTCCTGCAGGCTGGAGTAACGGCACGGAACGCCGCCCTTGTCTACGGTAGACTTCTGAACGTCCTTGTCCATCAGGTAGGTCAGCAGCTCGGCTGCGAGCTCCTGATTCTGGCTGTTGGCCGGGATGCCGATGGTCCAGATGCCGTAAACGTTCGCGTTGTGGGTCTCGCCGCCCTTGGATACTGCGCCGGAGAGGGCGATGTAGTCCGCGGTGGAATCAGCAGTCGGGGTGTACCAGCCCGGCCAGCCGACGCCCATGGTGCCGGCGCCGGTGTCGACCGATGCGATGAGGTCATCCTTGACCTGTGCTTCGCCGGTAGCGATGAGCTTGAGGTAGAAGTTCATGGCGTCCTTGAATTCCTGGGTGTTGACGGTCGGCTTGTTGCTGTCGTCGATGACCCAGCCACCGTAGCTCAGCAGGATCGGCAGGAAGTCGACTACCGTGTTGTTCTGGCTGTCGCCGCGGTAGATGAAGCCCTTCTTGCCGTCGGCCTTTGCCTTTTCGCAGACAGCGAGCACGTCGTCGAGCGACTCGATGGAGTCTGCGGTGTAGCCTGCGGCTTTCACGTTCTCCTTGTTGAGCATGAGGACGGTAACGTTGCCGTAGTAGGGAGCGAGGTAAACGTCGTCGCCGACATAGCAGATCGAGGTGGTCGCCGGGATGATGTCGTCGTCGAGCTCGTAGCCGAGGTCGGACAGGTTGGCGAGCACGCCGTTTTCGGTGAACTCAGCCATCCACGAGCCGTCTACCATGCACAGGTCGTAGGAACCCTTCTGGTTGATGGCGTCGAGGGCGATGCCGGAATACAGGTCGGACTCGGAAAGCTCCTGTACTTCGCACTTTACGTTGTGCTCCTCTTCGAACTTGGGGAGGCACTCCTTGATGACGTCTGCATATGCGCCTGCGCGCAGGATGAGGTTGAGCGTGGTGGGCGAGCCGTCGGACGAGCCGCTGCCCTGCGTGTCGGTCGAGCCGCCGCCGGAGCCGCATGCGGTCATACTCAGTGCCATTGTAGCTGCGAGTGCGCCTGCCAGTAATCTTCGTTTCATGATTTTTCCTCCAATCATAACTCTCTGGAACTCTCTCTGTGGATCGGTGCGGCGAAGCCGCGGTATTGTTATTCTTTGACAGCGCCGCTTGACAGTCCGGAGATCAAGTAGTTCTGCGCAAAGATGACAAACAGGGTGATCGGGATGACCGAGATGACGCCGCCTGCCGCGACGAGACCGAAGTTCGTGAGGTTGTCCTCGGTGTTGAGCAGGGCGAGCGCGAGGGGAACGGTGTTGTTGGCCGGGATGCGGGTAAAGATAACGGTGTAGGTGTATTCGTTCCAGGCATACATGAAGCTGAGCATGGAGACCGCCGCGATGCCGGGCGCCACGAGCGGGAGCACGATCTTGCGGAACAGCTGCCACTCGGTCGCGCCGTCGACCTTCGCGCTCTCCTCGATCTCCTCGGGCAGATCCTGGAAGAAGCTGATGAGGAACCAGATGATGAGCGGTACGTTGATGAGCACGCAGGCGAGCATGACGGGCAGCTTGGTGTTCAGGATACCCAGACGGTTGAACATGATGTAGAGCGGAATGGTGAAGGCTACCGGGGGAAGCACGCGGACGAGCAGGACCCAGTAGGTCATCGGCTTTTTCAGGCCGAAGCGGAAACGGCGTCGCGCGATGACGTAGGCCGCGCAGATGCCGGCGAGAAGCGAGATGATGAGCGAGCCGAACGTGGTCTGAAGGCTGTTCATGATCGCCTGACCGAAGTTTTCCGAGGTGAACAGCTGCGCAAAGTGCATGCCGGTGAGCGACTGCGGGATAAGAGCGATATGGCCTCTCATCTCGTCGGTCGGACGGATCGCCATGGCGAGCAGCCAGTAGATCGGGAACAGCGAGATCATCAGCAGAACTGCACATCCGACCGCCTTCGCAGCCGTTCCGATCCTCTTTTTACGTTTCACATGATCTCCTCCTTTATCGAGCAGGAAAGCGTCTCCTGCATCATTACAATTTTATGGACGAAGCGCGCGTGCGCAGCGAGACGGGAACGACCGTCAGCCGGGGCACTTCGGTGTCGCCGCTCAGCAGGGCGGTGAGCTGTTCGAGACAGATCTCGCCCATCCTCCGGCAGTCCACGTGCACCGAGGAAAGCTCGGGCGTGAGCAGCGTGCAGGAGGAGGAATCGTCGAAGCCGACGACAGCGACATCATCGGGAACGCGGAGTCCGAGCCGGGTCGCGGCCTTGATGACGCCGGCGGCGAGTACATCATTGAACGCGAATACCGCGGTCGGGCGTTCGGGGCGGCGGAGCAGCTCGACAGATGCCTGCGTCGCGCTCTCGACGTCGCGGCCGCACATCACGATGCCCGAGTCGTCAACCGAGATGCCGTGCTCCTGCATGGCGGTGAGGAAGGCGTTGTAGCGGACGCTTGTGATGTAAGAGGAAAACCGTCCGGCAAGGAGCGCGATGCGCCGATGGCCGTAGGCGGTGAGGTGGTCGATGACCTGCCGTGCGCCGTTCTGCTCGTCCGCGACCACGCTCGGCAGCTCGAAGCCGCTCGCGCGGTGATTGACGAGCACGACTGCGACGCCCTGCCGCTGAAAGCTCGAAATGAGGGACGGCTCGGCGTCGCCTGCGAGGATGACGCCCTCGATCTGCTTGCTCTGTCCGGTTCGCTGCCAGTCGGCGGCGGTCGAGATGAGCAGCTGGTAGGAGGTGCTGTTCGCGCGCCGCATCACGCCTTCGCAGATGCTCGCATAGAACTCGTCGAGGATGGTCGCGTCCTTTTTGCAGATGAGGAACGCGATCTTGTCGGTCTGCTGCCGCGCCATGGCCCGCGCGATCGCGCTGGGCTGATAGCCGAGCGCCTCGGCGGCGGCGAGGACCTTGCGGCGTGTTTCCTCACGGACACGGTCGGGCGCGGTGAAGGCACGGGAAACGGTCGCGGTGGAAACGCCGGAGAGACGGGAAACATCGTATATCGTTGGGGTATCCATAATTCGCCTCCCTTGCAATTCTATGCAAACGCTTACATTGTTTTCACAAATTCCAGCCGGAAAAGATTCGGATTTTTCATTTCCTCCGGCTTGACTTCAGCATAGCATCTTGCCGCACGGTTTGCAAGAGGGAAACGACATTTTTTACACACACCGCCATTTTATTACCATTGTTTTGTGCAGTATTAACAAAGAATTAACGTAAATCAAGTTCGCGTAAAGCGGGTGGGCGGACATGGATTCCGCAACGTATTGCGGAAAATCGAATGTAAGCGCTTTCATAAATGGAGGTAAAAACAGGAAAAATGAAGGTAAAAAATGCGTTCCCGCGCACGCATCACGGTGCAGCAGCCCGCCGCCGGCACGCTCCGAGGAGAATGCCTTTACTCAGCGGGCTGAGCGTGATACAATAAAAAAGAACAAAAGCAAATGCTGCGTCGCACTGCCGCAGCAGAAAAAGGGGAGGAGAAAGCTATGCTTTCCAACAAGAGCAAGGCCATCGGCTATATCATGCTCTCGGCGTTCGGCTTCGCGCTCATGACGGCGTTCGTGCGCCTCGCGGGCGATCTGCCGTTCACACAGAAATCGCTGTTCCGCAATCTGGTCGCAGTCGCGGTCGCGTCGATCGTGCTCAGGCGCGAAAAATGCGGCTTCAAGTGGGAGAAGGGCAACCTTCCGCTGCTCATCCTGCGCTCGACCTGCGGCACGCTCGGTATCTTCTGCAACTATTACGCCATCGACCATCTGGTCCTCGCGGACGCGAACATCCTCAACAAAATGTCGCCGTTTTTCGCGATCCTGTTCTCGCTCTTCCTGCTCAAGGAACGCGCGAATATCTGGCAGTATCTCTCCGTGCTCGCGGCGTTCGGCGGCGCGATGCTCATCATCAAGCCCGGCTTCTCGGCGGACGCCTTTCCGGCGGTCATCGGTCTGCTCGGCGGCATGGGCGCCGGTGCGGCATATACCTTTGTCCGCGCGCTGAGCAAGCGGAAGGAGAAAAGCGCGCGCATCGTGTTCTTTTTCTCTGCGTTTTCCACGCTCACGGCGCTGCCGTTCGTCATTGCGGACTTCCACCCGATGACGTTCGCGCAGTTCATGTGCCTGATGGGCGCGGGCGCGGCGGCAACGCTCGGCCAGTTCGGCGTGACGCTCGCTTATCTGCACGCCCCGGCCAAGGAGATCTCGGTATTTGATTATACGCAGGTGCTGTTCTCCGCAGCCCTCGGCTTTTTCATGTTCGGCCAGATACCGGACGGGCTGAGCGTGCTGGGTTATATCGTGATCTGCGGCGTATCGGTCGCGATGTTCTGCTATAACCGCCATCTCGACGCAGGGGAGAAGGCATGACGGAGTATGAACTCGTCCGCTCGCGGCGGAAAACGCTGAGCGTGCAGGTGACGCGCGAATGCCGCGTCATCGTCCGTGCGCCGCTGCGCCTTGCAAAGCGCGAGATCGACCGCTTTGTGTTCGAGCACGCGGACTGGATCGCGCGTGCTCTCGCGCATCAGCGCACGCTTGCCGAGGCGCATCCCGAGCCGGATGAAGCGCGGGCGCGTGCACTGGCGGAGCGTGCGGTGCGCGAAATACCGCCGAAGGTGCGGCACTACGCCGCGATCATGGGGCTGCGCCCGACCGGCATCCGCATCACCTCTGCGCGGACGCGGTTCGGCTCGTGCAGCGGGAAAAACAGTCTGTGCTTTTCCTGGCGGCTGATGGAGTACCCCGAGGAGGCGGTCGATTACGTCGTCGTGCATGAGCTGGCGCACATCGTTCATAAAAACCATGGACCGGATTTCTGGGCGCTCGTCGGGCAGTACATGCCGGATTACAAGCGCCGCCGCGCACTCCTGAAAAAATAGGCTGTGCCGAAAACGCCGCAGTTTTTGACAGCAGAAAAAGACCTTCCGAAGCGGTTCAAACCGTGACGGAAGGTCTTTTTTATGCTTGGGGGAGCACAAGTCCGAGCACCAGACCGGCGGCGGCAGGCAGCAGCCATCCGAAGCCGAGAGAGGAGAACGGGAGCGCATTCGCGAGCGAGGAAAGCGGGCCGAGCGGCAGGGCGGCGCACACGCTCTGCACCGCGGTGCAGGCGATCGTGAGCGGCCAGACCGCGCACTTTTTCGCGGCGAAGGGGGCGAACGAGAGCGCGATGAGCACGATGGCGATCGGATAAACGGCGTTCAGGACCGGCGTGGACAGGCGGATGATGCCGGCAAGGCCGAGATTGGAGATGAGCATGCTCGTCACGGCGAAAAAGGCAGCAACGGCAGGATAGGGGAGATGCAGCAGCTCGTGAAAATACTGGCCGACGGACGAGATCAGGCCGACGCAGGTGTTGAAGCAGGCGATCACGAAGATTGCTGCGAGCAGCATCTGGCCGCCCCGGCCGAACAGGCCGAGCGCGAGGCTGGTCAGCGTGTCCGCGCCGGTCGCGCCGCCGGGAAAGGCCGCGCCGGACAGCGCGCCCGCATGGGTGAGCATGGAATAAACGGCGAGCAGCAGCGCCCCGGCGATCAGACCGGCGGAGATCGTGCCGCGTCGGACCTCGCTTTCCTCATCAATGCCGCGCGTGCGGATGTTGAGGGCGATGACCGCGCCGAAGTTGAGCGCGGCGAGCGTGTCCATCGTCTGATAGCCGTTCAGAATGCCGCTCAGCGCGGGCAGAGATTGATATTCGGCCGCCGGGGAGCCGTAATGCGGCGCGACCGGATGCACGAGACAGCCGCCGAACAGCACGAGGATGAGAACGATGAGCGTCGGGCAGAGCACGCGCCCGAGACGGTCGGTCAGCTTTTCGGGATGGAGCGCGACGGCGAACGCCGCGGCGAAGAAAACCGCCGAATAGAGCAGCTGATGACTGCCCTCGCTGCCGATGAACGGCGCAAGCATCTGAAACGAGGTGCTCGCCGTGCGCGGGATCGCGAGGCAGGGTCCGATGGACAGGTAGATCAGCATCGTAAACACGAGCGCGAAGCGCGGATGCACCCGCGAGGCGAGTGCGCCCAGACTCCCGGCACGCGCGACCGCGATGACGCCGGCAATCGGCAGGCCGATCGCGCTGACCGCGAAGCCGGCGAGGGCCGCCCAGGCATTCTGTCCGGCCTCAGCGCCTAAAAACGGCGGAAATATCAGGTTTCCGGCCCCGAAAAACATGGAAAACAGGGTGAAGCCTACGAGAAGCAGGCCTTTGCCGCGAAGTTTATTTGACATGGCGATCCTTTCCTGCGGCAGCGAAACAGGTGATGCTGCCGGTAAAATGTTCATACAGTATACCCGATACGGGCGAAAAAGTAAAGGAAAAACGCAAAAATGTATAAAATTACATCCCGTTCAGCAAAAATACAGAACGGGATGCGGCGTTCAGCCGGGACAGGCCGCGCGGAGGTCCGCCTGCGTCGGCATGACAGCGCCCCTGTGCTGAACGGTGAGCGAGGCGCAGCGTGCGGAAAAGCGCAGGTATTCTGCGAGCGTCTGCTCGGAAAGCGAGGCAAGCTCGTCTGCGGAAACGCCGTCGCGCGTCAGCTGATAGAGGAACGAGCCGATGAACGAGTCGCCGGCGCCGGTCGTGTCTGTGACGGGCACGGAGATCGTCGCGGTCTCCGCATGGCAGGACGGCGTATACGCCGCCGAGCCGTTCGCGCCGCGTGTCACGACCACCATGCGGACGCCGAGGGCGAACAGCTTTTCCGCTGCCGCCCGTTCGTCGGCGCAGCCGGTGACGAATTCGATCTCGTCATCGCTCAGCTTGACCAGATCCGCACAGGGCAGGAACTGCCGTATCGCCGACTGACAGTCCGACGGACTGCTCCAGAGCGGCAGGCGGACGTTCGGGTCGAAGGAGATGAAGGCTCCGGCCCGCTTTGCAAGCTCGATGGCGCGCCGGTGTGCGCCGCGCACCGGATAATCGACCAGATCGACCGAGCAGAAGTGCAGGACCGCGCAGCCTTCGAACATTTCGGGCGTGATCTGTTTTTCGTCAAGGAACAGGTCGGCCGAGGGATTGCGGTAGAAGGAGAACTCACGGTTGCCCGCCGCGTCGAGCGAGACAAAGGCGAGCGCCGTATTGGCGCGATTTGTGCGGAAAACCGAGGAAATGTCCACATTTGCCGCACGCAGAACCTTGAGGATGTGCGTTCCGAAGGCATCCTCACCGACCTGCGAGATCATTTTCGCCTCGCCGCCGAGCCGCGCGACTGCCGTCGCGACATTGGCGGGCGCGCCGCCTGCCACACGCTCGAACTGCTGCACCTCGTCGAGCGCGCAGCCCTTCTGCTGAGGCACGAAGTCGATGAGCAGCTCACCGATCGCAACTGCTTTTTTCATAGCTTTTCCTCCAGAATATAGCGCTCGATCGCCTGTGCGACGCCGTTTTCCGTGTTGCTTCCGGTCACGACATCCGCTGTCAGACGAACGTTTTTTCTGCTGTTTGCCATCGCAATGCCCAGTCCGGCCGCGCGCAGCATGGTCAGATCGTTGTCGCTGTCGCCGATCGC
>JABLTO010168689.1_pt1 | contig 10256 bp, 7 predicted proteins | sample 7160091 | NCBI WGS metagenome assembly JABLTO01 (sample SAMN14651225, study PRJNA627086) | human gut metagenome | isolation source: feces | host: Homo sapiens
GAAAATACGGAAGAAATGCCGAGCAGCAAAAACATCACCAACGCGATGACCAACATCACGATCAGAGCCTGTTTTTTTCGATAGAACATCATGGAAAACGCCTGTTTGAACATAGAATCCCTCTTGATATATCTGTTTTTCTTTTCCTTTCTCTATCTCTATTCCGCAAAACGAATACAGGAAGAAATACTCTTCTTGAATACGCTGCGAGTAATCAGCCAAGCAAGCAGCGTAAAAATCAACAATAGTCCGCCGGAAAATACAACCGTCTTTGCAGCTACCTGCCATAATCCGTCTGCCGAAATCACGGTTCCGGTTACTTCCATGGAAAATTTTTTCACACAGGGCATTGCCAACAGATAAGTAAGCAGAGATATAAATGCCCAGTATACCCCCAGTTCCAGCCAGACCGTTCTGAACAGCTGCTGTGCGCGATACCCGGTCGCCCGCAGAATGCCGAACATGCGCTGCCGCTGCAAAAGATTGCCATATACGATCGTAAACAACGCCACCAGAATAAATATACTCAGCACTGCAAAAAGAACTGTATAAGCGACACCTGTCGCATCGGTCAGCCGCTGCGCGAACTCCTTTTCCTGCATATAGTTAGTGATCATCGCCCCCTGCCTGGTCATGGCAATGCGGTAAAATGCTTCCTCTATCTCCGTATATTCTGTCTCCGAAATATCCGGCTTCATATAAACATGAAAAGAAAGCGCATGATTTAAAAAGCTCAGCGTCCTGGCTGTTTCCTCCGTGATTACAATGGTAATCCCCCAGCCATCCTTTATTTCATACCCGGTATCCAAAAAGAATCGCTGATCGTAATGCTGCGTCAACTGCAGTGTTTCTTCCCGATATTGAATCGTTTCCGGGTGTGCCAACAATTCTTCAAAGGAGCTTTCTCCACCCTCCAGCATGCCAAAGCGCAAGGTATCTCCGTTTTGGAACGCACGATTTGTGATCGCAGATACCGTTCCGCCGGGTGTTTCAAAAGGCATGCTGAACATGACCGCCTTGCCCAAAGCCAAATCCTCTTCTATATTGACCTGTGGATATGCTTCTTTAAAATAAGGCGTATTCCACCGGTCCAGCACATAGAAGGAATATCCTTCCCTCGCCGCGCGGATTCCTTCGGGGATCGCGGTGACCTCCTTCGCTTCCCGGTCTATAATTTCATGCTGCTGCAGTTGATTATAATATTCGCTTGGCGTATCCGGGAAAATCAGGCTGGCCGGCTTCCACTGGTATTCTTTGACTATCCCCAATATGCCGGCATATGCCCCAAGGGCATTGACCGCATCCAAATCATAATATTCGTTCTTGGATGCTATTTCAAAATCGCCATACATGGCAAACAGTTCTCCCATTTCACTATGTGCGTTCAGGTAGGGAGTCCCTTCCAGCATATCTCTTAACCGCGCTTTCCGATCGTACTGTGTACAAAACAGAACCGTAACCATCGCCACTATCAACAGCCCTACGCCCGCCATGCGCTTCCAATTCTGCCGCACATGGTGCGCTGCAAGAGGCGCCACCGTTCCTTTGCGGATGGTCATGGCCGGTTCCTCTTTCTGCCGCTTTCTGCTCTTCCACAATTTTCTCTTTTGAATACCAAATAGATAATAAAGCACTGCCACCACCAGAACACCCGCAAATACAAGGATCATCTGCGGCCATTTATGCAGCGGGTTGATGGAAATCTGCAGAAGCGGCTGTGTAATCCCGGAAAACGCAAAGCAAAGTATTATTCCCAGCGCAATGCCACAGAGCGCCAAAATGCTGCTCCACAGCAATAACTGCAGCAGCACATATCGATCCGATGCCCCCAACTGCTCCAAAGTCTGTGCAACCGGCTGATAAGTCCGGAAATGGGAGCAGAGCGCAATATACAGCAATACCCCCGACCCCAGCAAAATCAGCAGAGTAAACAGGCTTTTGTAGGAATTCACCGAATAAATCATCATTGGATAATATATCCAATAGGTCGCGTCGTTAAAAACCATATATTTCCAATCAAGATCCCCAATTTCATTGGAAATCTGCAAAATGGTTTGATTGGGGGCTTCCAGCTTGTTTAGCGTATGCAGATAGAGCAGCGCATCCGTCGCTACCTGTGCCTCCGGCATTGCGCCCTCGGCAAGCAGCGCCGCGGGGTAATCGTTTTTTCCCGGAATTGTAACATCCAGTCCACTCCACATCGCGCTGTAATTTTCAATAAACCCGCATATGACAAATTCCTTTTCTCCTGCCGGCGTTTCAAATATAATCTTCGAGCCGACCCCTGCTCCCTCCGGCAGCAGATAGCGAATATATTCTTCCGGCGCAATTTCATTCTCCGCCTGCGGATAGCTTCCTTCCATCAGGCGGATGCTGCCCAGGGAAAGAGCTGTTTCATCAAAGCTGCCTAATGTAATACTGTATTCCGTGCCCTTGATTGCATAGCTCCCATAATTTTTTACGATACCGATCTGATCGACGACCGCAGTTTGTTCAAGTTGCCGTAATTGTGCCTCCGTCAGGTCAAAAAATACGGCATGGTGCCTTCCCGTCTCCTCCACAAAACCCTCAAAAGTGATATCAATAATGGCGGAAAAAAGCGGCGCAATGCTCATCATCAGAAATGCGACCAGCGCAATTAACAAAATCAATAAACCTGAGCTCTTTTTCCGATAGGTAAACAACGAAACCGCCTGACGCAACATGTTAACTTCCTCCTGCCTCTATTTATAGACCATTTGTTAAAAAGCGGGGTGGCTCGCCACCCCGCCTCTCCTATGCAATGCTCAGCTGTGAATATAGGTCAATCCATCCACAATATCTGTATTGAGTGTGGAATCGACGCGCCAGGCATAAGTGCCATGGCTATCGCCATCATAGTAGGTTCCACTAATTGATCTCCTCGATAGGGTTCCCAAATTACACTTGACCTGGCTTGCTGCACTTCCGCCTGCACTGATCGCAACCTTATAATAGGTATCCTCCGCGCGGAGTTTTGAAAGCACGTTGTTCCTATTCGAATCATTTTTTGCATCATTAACTCCTGCATATCACCAATTCACTTCCTGTTTTTATTTAATGCTTATCGTATCTCTTCGATCAATTGGCTGATTTCTTCTGCTGTAAGCTGCGTATTGCGCACATGTTCCAATGTATATTTTTTCCCGATAAACAGCGTATAGGGGAATTGCTCTACTCTCATCAATTTGCCCAGATTCTGTGCGCGGTCGTAATATACCGGAAAAGTATATCCTTTTTCCCGAATCAGCTCCTCCGCGTCTTCCATGGTATCCGAAACACCATCAAATGCATTGATCATCAGAAACTGAACTTCATCTCCATATTTCTCATAGGCCTCCTGAAAAGCATCCAATCCTTTCACACTGATCGGTGAACGCGTCGCCCAGTAATGCACGACCAGCGGTTTTTCAAACAATCCCTCATCAGTTAATTGAAAACTTCGCCCCTGCGCATCGTAATACATGCCGCTGCCGACATAGGATTTTATTCGTTTAATTTCTGCTTTTTCCCATTCCTCCAAAGAAGGCTCCTGCTTTGCACAGGCTGCCAATAAATTGCACAGCAGCAGTGCTATGATACCTACAGCCAAAAAACGTTTTCTTTTCATAAAATACTTCCTTTCCATGCAGTAGTTTTGCTCACTCCGCAAAGCGGATCACTTCACTCACACTCTGCTTCCAGATCTGATTCGTTAACAGCCATGCAATGCCCATAAACAGCGCCAGCACCCCCAGCAAAATGATGCCGATTTTTCCGGCCAACAGCCACAGATGCGCAGCCTCCATATAAACGCCTACTACATTGACGGAAAACCGATAGCAGCCTCTCAAAACGATCCCATAGCATAGTACGATCATTCCCATCCAATAGACCAGCAATTCCGCCAGAATCATGCCAAACAACTGCCGCCTGCGCAGCCCACTCGCCCGTAGAATCCCAAACATCCGCCGCCGTTGCAGTAGTGTACCGTACAATGTAGAAATCAATGAAACTACGATAAACCCGCCCAATACTGTGCAAAGGATGCCAAAGGCCGTTTGATGCGCATACTGCATTTTTTTCCAAAATGCCTCCTCTTCCCTCGAAGAATAATTATTGGTGCCGCTGATACTATACGCGATTCTGTTAAACGCTTCTTCCACCGCAGCATATTCCTCTTCGGAAATATCCTCATGCATATATACCGTAAAATTAAAGATGCCATTCATATATTCTGCCTGCCGGGCAGTCTCTTCCGAAAGAAGAATGGTCAGCTCATATGCCCTATCCTCTATGGAATATGCCCGTTCCATATAAAATGGCTCGTTGAGCACAGCCGAAAGCGGCAGCTGCGCTTCCCGGTAGCGAATCTGATCCGGATTGGCTACCGCCTCATTGAGCGGCAAATCCGATTCCAGCCAGGCCAGCAGCAGCGTATCGCCTGCTTTTACCGATTCGTTATAGGCAACGCCACCCGGCACCGAGCTGTAATACTCCCCAAAATGAACTTGATCTTCCTCAAAATATATTTCATCAATCGGCGGGCAAAAGAGGATTGCCTGCCCATCGGCCAGCAGTTTTTGCACCTCCAGCTGCGGATATGCCCGCTGCAGCCATTGCTGTTCCTGTTCATTCAGCACTATAAAGTTAAAACCAAGCCCCGTCGCGCGCTGCTCCTGCGGAATGGATGGAACTTCTGCCGGGTCATGAAAAGACATGCCGCCCTCGGCGTTATTCTGCATAAAAATTTCCCAATACTCTCCCTGCCCCCGCGGCACCACCAGGCGTGCATTGCTGTCATATCCTTTATATACCTCCCAGACGCCCGGCAGCGAAGCGATTTGATCGATGCGCTGTCCATCGAAAAACTGATGCAGTGCCGAAAGGGTATAGGGGCCGTAATTGGCTTCTGCCCACTGTGTTGCCGCCATAGAGGAGAACGTGGGCGTTTCTCTGAACCATCCTGTTGCCGTTTGCTGTATATCCCATTGTATACAGAAAACCATGGTCAACAATACCGCTGTCACCAACAGCGGTGCCACCAGCCTCCTCCAATTGGCCTGCACATGACGCGCCGCCAAAGCAAGCTGCAAATGTTTGCCGATTTCTTCACTCTCTTTTCCTTTTTTCCGTCGGCTGCTGCGCTTCTCTTGCTCCCGGGCGGAATAGCTTCTGCCATACAGGGGGCGCAGCTTCCACAGATAATAAATGACGGCAATGGCTAACACTGCCAGTATCACAATGCCTATCTGCCAGGCTTTTTGCAGCAGAGGCAGCCGGCTGCCTATCGTATGCTTCATTACAACCGATAAAATGGCCGTGCCCCCAAAGCCAAGCCCTGCCGCCGGCAGGCACAGAATCAGGCTGTTCAACAGAAGCAATCCGCACACGGTATACCGGGGTGCTCCTATGGTATACAGCGTATAGCTCATTTCCCTGAAATTGCGATAATATCCGAACAGCACTCCATAGAGGATCATCCCGGCCCCTGCCAGAGTGAGCAGCACAAAATATTTTTCATACCACAGCGACATCCGCAGACGGAACCCCTGTATCTGTGAATACAGATTTTCATTTGATTTAAAATTGAATATATCCACACCGTCATTTCCCAAACCAAGCTGCTGATGATAGATGGTTATCTCAATCCCAAACGGATCATCCTGCATCTTCAATGTATGGAAATACAGCATGGCGGATTTCACCGGGCTTTCGTTGAGCCCCTGCCCGTTATAAATAAAGCCGGCCGGCAAATCATTGACGCCTTCATAAATATATTCCGGTACACTCCACTTGCTCCGATAATCCTTTATCACGCCGCAGATCGTATACTGCATTTCTCCGCCCGGCGCCTGTACGCGCAGCGTACTGCCCAGGCCGGCTCCTGCCGGCAGCTGATAGAGCACGTGCTCTTCCACGGCAATCTCGCCTTCCTGCTGCGGCCAATGCCCTTCCAACAGTTTGAGCCTGCCGAGAGCAAGCGCCGTTTCATCAAATCTGCCCAGTGTGATATTCACTTCTGTATTGCAAAGAGGATAATTCCCATAGTTCTCAATGATCCCGATTTCCCTGATGGCTGCTATTTCCCGCAGCTGCGCAAAATGCTGCTCCTCAAGGTCATAATAGATGCAGTGAAAAGCACCATATTCTTCCATGGCGACCAGAAAAGTGCTATCCTGAACTGCTGAAAATACGGAAGAAATGCTGAGCAGTAAAAACATCACCAATGCGATGACCAATATCACGATCAGAGCCTGTTTTTTTCGATAGAACATCATGGAAAACGCCTGCTTGAACATAGAATCCCTCTTGATATATCTGTTTTTCTTGTCCTTTCTCTATCTCTATTCCGCAAAACGAATACAGGAAGAAATACTCTTCTTGAATACGCTGCGGGTAATCAGCCAGGCAAGCAGCGTGAAGATCAGCAGCAGACCTATGGAAAAAACGCTGATTTTTCCGGCCAGCACCCACAGATCTGCCGCCTGCATCACAGGGCCTACAATTTTTAGAGAGAATTGATGATTCACATACAATGCAATTGGATAACTGAGTATTGCGATCACCACCCAATAGACCAACATCTCCAGCCAGACTGCTTGAAACAAATATCTTTTTCGATATCCTGTCGCCCGCAAAATGCCGAACATGCGCTGCCGCTGTAAAAGATTGCCGTATATCACAGAAACCAGGATAATCCCTGCAAATGTACCTAAGACGCCCAAGACCACTGTGTACGATAGTCGTGTCGCCTCATGTAACAAATCATTGAATGCTTCTATCTCTTTTGATCTAGAAATGAGAGCCCCCTGCGTAGAAAATGCGATTCGATTAAATCTCTCCTCAACATTTTTGTAATCCGCATCGCTGATATCCTTTTCCAGATAAACAGTAAAATTATTGATTCCGGACAAAAATTCCGTCGCCTTAGCAGTCTCTTGCGACACAACTATTGTAATCTGGTAGGCGATTTCTTCGTTTCCATAGGCCCAGTCCATATAAAAACTCTGATTCAATACTTCCGATGCGATTAAAGTTTCCTCTGTATAAGTGATTAAAGCAGGATTTTCTGTCGCTTCCAAAAATGAAGCCTCCGACTGCAATCGACCAAACCTTAGCGTATCACCAGCTTTTATTGTTCGATTTCCTATGGCGGTTACATAGCCGTCTTCGATCTGAATGTCTGGACAGAACAGAATTGCGGCACCCTTACGCAGCGCTTTTTCCACATCAATGAACGGATACTGCATTTGGAATCGCTCTTGATCCTCCTGATTTAACACGATAATACCATACCCCTCTTGCGTTGATTTTATATTTTTAGGCGCGTCCGCAATCAAAGCAATATCTCGATCAAAACCAGTTGTTGTCGTCTGTTGATAAATCCAGTTTGTATAATCACTGACCTCTTCCGGGAAAATCAAATTGGCGGAACTTCCATAATGCATTGCCTGTATTCCTAAAACCCCCGGAAGAGAACGCAAACTTTCTACATCTTCGATCGCATATGTCTGTCCCTTGCTTAAAAACTCAAAATCTCCATAAAAAACCAGTGCCGATCCCTCTTTACTATACGCAGTCAGAAAAGGATATTCTCCAACATATCCCATTCCTCGATGTTCTTCATCATGCTTTATGCAAAAAAAGATGGTAAGCAGCATGACAATCATTAGTGAAACAGCAATCAACTGCTTCCAGTTTTTGCGAATATGTTCTGCCGCCAATGCTACAGAAAAGTCTATTTTCCCATTCAATTCCCTGATTTTAGTCTGCTGTTTTTGCTCGGAAATTGAACAATCCGCCAATTTACGTATTTTCCAGAAAAAGAAGACACCAGTAATCAGCAAAATGACGGCGATTAGTACTACCACTTCCTTCCAGCGCCCCACCAATTCTATGCCGTATCCTATATTTTGCTTTGCCCATACAGAAAAAGCACTGCAAAATCCAAACCCCAGCAAAGTACCTGTACCCCCAAGTAAAACGCTCCATAGCAACAGCCGCGCCCATACAGCTCTATGCGTTGCTCCAAGGGAATACAGCTTCATGGCGACATCTTCATAGTGTCGAAGATAGGAAAATAGTGCAGTATACAACGCCGCCCCGACGCCCAGCAAAATCAGTAAAGTGAATATGCTTTGATAGGTATGAATCGGCCGCAACATTGTCATTGCCACATTTGTATAAAGCCCATGATTAAATAAAAGGTATTCTCCTTGCTGATGAAATCCGGAAACACAGTTTACCAATGTACTTTCCGGCGCTTCCATTTTATTGATTGTATGCAAATAGAGAAGTACATCCAGTACTTCCTGTCCCTGCAGCCGTTCTCCATTCAATAAAAAGCCACTGGGTAAATCCGTTCTGCCCGGGAGCACAATATCCTGCTCACTCCAGTTCGCTTTGTAATCCTTCACAAACCCACAAATAGTGAATCCTACCCGCTCTCCATTTTCTTTCAGCAAAAAGATCTGCGAGCCAATATCCGTCCCCTCCGGGAGTTGATACCGCACATGGTTTTCCAAAGCAATTTCATCAGAGCTTTCTGGTAATCTTCCCTGTGTGACAGAGATCGCGCCTAAAGCCATCGCTTCTTCATCAAAATTGCCTACTGTAAGAGTTTGTTCCGTATAATCCAGCCGATAGTTTCCAAAATTTCGGATGATGCCCATGCGCGCAATTACCGGATTTTCTTCCAAGCGCTGCTTTTGTTCTTCCGTTATATCAAAAACAATACCATGGTATATTCCCAGTTGCTCCGCATATACGGAAAAAATTTTATTCCGTATTGCTGAAAAAAGGGGCGCAATACTCATCATTAAAAATGCCGCCGTTGCAATCAGTGTAACCATCAGGCAGGTACTCTTTTTGCGATAGCTTAATAGACTGGCCGCTTGTTTTAACATTTTTCCCTCCCTGTTCCAAAAATACTTAGTAAGTTACACAGGCAAAACTGCCTGTGTAACTTCTTATTTCACTTATCTGTTGTAGATATTAGTCAATCCATCCACAATGTCCGTATTGAGCGTGGGATCTACTCGCCAAGAATAAGTGGCATAAGTTCGATCCTTCGTAATTGCCATGGCAATCTCTCTACGGGAAAGATACCCGAGGTTGCATTTGACCTGACTGCATGCAGCTCCGCTTTCATTTAAAGCGACCTTAAAAAAGGTGTCTTCCGCACCAACCTGCACGGTATTCGCCTTTGTATCAATATACACCTTTCCTACTATTGCACTTTCCTTCGCTTTCCATGAATGCTCTCTCGATCTCTGGTTCGCTCCGGGGATCGTCCAACTCACACCCTGATGGAATGTTATCGCCATCGCCGTTGTCATCAGCATAGCCATTACCAACAGCACTGCCAAAATCACCGAAATCCTTTTTGCCGTTTTACTCATAATTTTCTCCTTAATAAAGCGGGCTCATTTGCTAACCAGCCGACCGGGTACCCAGCCCATGGAAGACACCTCCTTTTCGCCTGATGCAAATACACGTTTTATTAATTCGGTCAATTCCTCAATCCTGCCGGCACAGAGTTCCGTCCCGCATCTGATAAGTATGCTCCGCATAGCGCAGCAAATCCAGGTCATGCGTCACCATAATGAGGGAGGCGCCGTATCTGCCGCACAGTTCCATCAGAAGTTCCAGCACAATCCTGCCGTTTTCCTCATCCAGATTGCCCGTCGGCTCATCGGCAAAAATCACATTGGGCCGGTTGACCAGTGCCCGCGCGATCGCCACCCGCTGCTGCTCTCCGCCCGAAAGCGCCATTGGCCGCCGCTTCAGTTTATCCCCCAGCTCCAGCGCCTCCACTACTTCCAGGAAGGTCGAGCGATCCTTATTCTTATCGAAGCGCAGCGGCAGGGTGATGTTATCCTCCACCGTAAATTCCTGAATCAGGTTGTAAGCCTGAAAGACAAAACCAAAATCATGGCAGTGCAGTTTTGCCAGATCCTGCTCCTCATAAATGGATTTATCCTGATAGAATACTTTGCCGGAGGTTGGTTCTTCCAATCCTGCCATCATATGCAGCAGCGTAGATTTGCCCGAGCCGCTTTTGCCGAATATGAAATGGATTCCCTTTTCAAATTCTATGGTCGTCGGGCATACCGCCTCCACCTGCCTGCTGCCTTGCCGAAATATTTTTCCGCATTCCTCCAAACGAATCAAACGCATCGTATACCTCCTTTTGGTTTTTACAGGATACAGCTGTGCATAAACCATAAAATAAGTATAAAAAATACAGTTTCCAA
>JABLTO010203178.1_pt1 | contig 10254 bp, 7 predicted proteins | sample 7160091 | NCBI WGS metagenome assembly JABLTO01 (sample SAMN14651225, study PRJNA627086) | human gut metagenome | isolation source: feces | host: Homo sapiens
AGTTACTCTAGTATAAGTGGTCGAGATTTGCTATAATCTAGGTATTAAAATTAGAGGGAAAAGTTATGGAAATATATGATAAACTTACAAAACCAATATATGAAGTAAACTATTTAAGAGCTGAAAATGTTGATCGGTATCGATTAATCATCAGATTTTTTCTTTTAGAATATGAAAAAATACATTATTGGTTACATAAAGAAGATGTTTATGAAATAATCCATCAATTAGATGGATACCAGGAATATACAATTGAGCAATGTCAACAGGATCTTCAAATGTTAGTTAATTGGGGTAATTTAACAGCTATTCAGGATAGTAATAAAGTTCGTACTATTGAAGATTTTAAAAATAAAAAATATCGTTATCAATTAAGTGAATATACAGTAAGAATTGAAAGATTAGTATTAGAGCTTGAAAACTTAGAAAACGTTGGGGCTTCGTTAGAACCAACGTTATTAGAAAGAATATATAAACAATTATTAGAAATTTCTAAAATCAAAGATCAAAAAGCAGTTGATATAAATGGCTGGTTACAGTTATTGATGAATGATTTTGTGAGACTAAATCAAAATTATCAGGATTATATTAAAACTCTTAATAGTGCTAAAGCCGAAGAATTAATGAAAACAACTGATTTTTTAGTTTATAAAGATAAAATTATTATGTATTTACGAACTTTTGTTATGATCATGCAAGATAAAGGTACTTTAATTTCGGGTATTTTATTACAAATCAAAGATGCTGATTTAGAAATTATTTTTGAACAAGCTGCTAAATATGAGGTTTCTATACCACGCATTGATCGTCAGTTAGTTTATGAAGATGTTTATAATAATTTTAAAGAAAAATGGCAAAGTCTTCATTATTGGTTTTGTGGTCAAAATGGAAATAGCGAAATGGATAAACTCTATGACATTACAAATGAAATTATTCGTAAAATGACTAGGTACGCACAACAAATATCAGAAATGATAAACCGAGGTTCTAATCAAAAAGAGCAATATTTGCATATAGCTAGAGTTTTTGGGAAATGCAAAGATATTAATGAGGCGCATTGTATGAGCGCATATGTTTTTGGAGTAGCAGATAGTTTACATTTAATGCATATTCAGCCTCGGATAAGTGAGGATATTAATGCTGGAGTATATCAAGAAGCACCTTCGTTTATTCGTTTTGATCCTCATTCTAGAATTATTAGAAAAAAATATGTTAGAAAACCAGCAAAGGATTATACAATCGAAAGAAAAATTCAAAAAATAGAATTGGAAAATGAATTAACAAAACAAAAAGAGCAAATTGAAAAATTAATTATTAACAATGAAATAGATTTTTCTAAATTATCAGAAATTGATGCAATCACTAGAAAAATTTTATTATCATGGTTATCAAAAGGATTAGCACAAAAATCTTTGGTGGCTAAAAATGATTATGGAGATTTATATTATATTGACAAAAGTTGTGAAAATAAAAGCTGTGTTTTAAAATGTCAGGATGGTGATTTTGAAATGCCTGCTTTTAAGATAGTTTTTAAGGAGAGAGCAAATGAATAATATTGAAGTTCTTTTATCCAAGCGATGGGTATTAAAACGTGATGATCGAGATCGTTATTATAAAATAAAAGATAATATAAAAGAATTAAGAAATTTATTTAAAGATAAAGCAGGATATTCTCTAGTCTCTCATCCTCAATATATTAGATTAGATAAAATTCCTGGAAAACCAGAATCATGGATGGGAATAACAGAATTCCAGGATATTAAAGAATATCAGATTTTTTGTTATATTTTGATTTTTTTAGAAGATCGTGAAGTTGAAGAACAATTTATTTTATCCCATTTAACAGAATTTGTTCAATTACAACTTGGAGTCAATGAAGAATATTGGCTGAAGTTTACTCATCGAAAGATGTTAGTCAATGTATTAAAGTTTTGTATGAAAGAACAGCTAATAGTTCAAGATGATGGAAATACAGATAGCTTTATTCAAGATCAGCAGGTTGAAGCTTTGTTTGAAAACACTGGATTGTCAAGATATTTTATGCGTAATTTTGCATCAGATATTTTTGAGTGGGAAGAACCTAATGAATTTATGCAAAATGAGTGGATCGATGAAAATAATCAAGATCGTGGGATAGTTAGAAGACAGAGAATTTACCGAAGATTATTATTATCATGTGGAATATATCGTGAAAATGATGAATTGAATGATGATTTTTCATACATTAGACATTATCGTAAAAGAATTCAAAACGATTTTAATCAACTTTTTCCTTGTGATTTACAAGTATATCAGTCAAGTGCATATCTTATTTTAGATGATGAAGTAAAAATTGGTAAAATGTTTCCTAAAAATAATGCTTTAGATGAATTAGTTGTTATTTGTTGTAGTCAATTTAGAAAAGGAATCAAGAATAATGATTATAAAATTAATGATCAGGAAATATATAGTGATGATATTGAACGAATTTTAAAACGAATCAAGATTGTAATTCAAAAACATCATCAGTATTTACCCTCAACATATCGTCAAAAGAATATTGATCAATTAGTTCAAATTGTCTATGATCGTTTAATTGAAATTGGATTTGCAAAAGAAGAAGATAAAAAAGTTTTTATTTATCCTGTTATAGCAAAGTTAGTAGGAGAATTTGATGAGGAGGTAAAATAGATGAGTGTAAGTCGCTGGCACATGAATAGAATGGGGTTAGTGGATTTTTGGTGTTATGAAAATGAAGTTTTTGAATTTGAAAATGGACATATGCTTTTAAGAGGCAGTAATGGAAGTGGTAAATCAGTTACGATGCAAAGCTTTATACCATTATTGTTAGATGGAAATAAAAGTAGTGAAAGATTAGACCCTTTTGGTACTAGGTCTAGGAAAATGGATACATATTTGATTGATGAAAATAGTGATCGTCAAGAGCGGATTGGATATCTTTATTTAGAGTTTAAACGCCAGGATAGCGAGCTTTACAAGACAATTGGAATGGGACTTCGAGCGCGAAAAGGAAAAACGTTACAATCCTGGTATTTTGTAATTGAAGATAATCGCCGGATTAATATTGATTTTTCACTGATGGAAAATCATTATACTTTAACTGAAAAACAATTAAAAAATCTTATCGGTGAACAATTAATTACATCACAACGTGATTATATGAAGCGGGTTAATCAGGCTTTATTTGGATTTGAAAGTCTCGACGATTATAGCGATGCAATAAGTTTATTATTACAGCTTCGTTCTCCTAAATTAAGTAATTCTTTATCACCACAAAGAATTAATGAAATTCTTGGTAAATCATTACAACCTTTAAGTGATGAAGAGCTCCGGCCAATGAGTGAAGCAATCATAAATATGGATACATTACAAGATCAATTAGAGAGTCTAAAACAAAGTTTAACAGCAGCTAAAAAACTTGAACAAGCATATCAAACTTACAATCGGGCATTCTTATTAGAAAAATGGCATAAATATGTTATTGAATTTCAAAAACTAACGGCAATTGATCAAACAATTAAAGATAAAAGTATTAAAAAAGATAATATTCTTCAAGATATTAACAATTTAGAACAACAATTAAAAAGTAATCAAGTTGAAACAGAAGTAAAAAATAATGAATTACTTGTATTAAAAGATAATGATATTGAAAAATGGTTAATTGATATTGAAAAATTAGGTCAAGATGTTAAAGAATTTTCCACACAGTTAGAAAAGAAAAATAATGCATTTGAGCAAAAGGATAATAACTATTTTGCTTCTAAAAAAAGAATTAAGCAATATCAGGATAACATTGATGAAGAAGAAAACAATTGTCAAAATGCTTTAACTGAAATGGAATTTATTAATGAAAATATTTCATTAAGTGAACATATTGCACTTAAAGATTGTTTTAAAAATCAAAAAACAGAATTTGAATTTTCTTATACTCGTCAAGTTTTGAAAAAAGAACTAGATACAATAGAAACAGGAATAAAAAAATGGCATGAATATGATACACAAAAATTAAAATTAGATTTTTATAAACAACGACAAAGTAACTATCAAATTGAAATTGATAAAATAAATTCAGAAATTGAAAAAGCAGAAAATGAATATCATCAAACTATTGAAGAATATCTTGAATTTTATCATCGATACAATGAAACCAATCAAATGATAAAACTATCAAATCAAGAAATGGAAACACTTAGAAATCATCTTTTAGATTATGAAGAAACTCATGATTATTTCGTAATAAAAACAATGATCAATGATAGATATCAACAGATGTTAACAAATTATACTAAACAAATACTATCACTATCTAATCAAATCAAATTAATTGAAGAAAAGATAATAGATTTAAAAAAGGAAAAAGATAAGTGGGTTGAGTTAAAAGATTTGGAACCCGAAAAAACATCTGAAAAAATCTTAAACCGTCAGTATCTTCAAGAACATAATATTGCTTATATTCCTTTTTATCAATTATTAAATTTTGACGATCAAATGGAAGAAAGTGAAAAAAATCGAATTGAAGAAATTTTAAATCAAATGAATATTTTAGATGCTTTAGTTGTCCATCAAGATGATAAACAAATAGTACTAGAGGCTCCAGCTGGATGTCATGACTATTATTTATGGACTTCAAAACCCCTTGATACATTAGAAGCTGTTTATTTTCATGATGCTATTACACAAGAATCATTGATAAATATTTTAACGTCGCTAAAAATAGAAAACACAAAACAGATTACTTTAACTAATCGCTATTTTCAATCAGGAATCATTGAAGGTAGTTTAGCTAATAATATAAAAGCTAAATATATTGGTTATAAGCGTAGAATGAGATTAAAACAAGAAATGATTGAAAATTTAGATAAACAAATTAAAGAAAAAGAAATTTTTAAAAATAATCTGCTTATTAATCAACAAAAATACCAAGAACATCTTGAACTGCTTGATCAAGAACATGATAGTTTTATTGATGAAAAAAAACTTAATACTAAATTTGATCAGGTTGAAAAGTTAAGATCAAGTTGTATAAGTTTACAAAAACAGCTAGAGGAGATTGAAAAAGAATTATTAGTTGAAAAAGAAAAAGTAAAAAGTATTTATGTAAAATTAAATGATTTTGCCATGCAAATGAACTTACCAAATCAAAAAGAAGCATTTATTGAACGTAAAAAAGATCTTCAAGATTATCAAATATATTTTGAAAAATTCAAAGATGGATATACAAAATTATTACAAAATCTTGAATTAAAAAATTTAGAACAAGATAACTTTGAGCAATTGACGATTGATTTAGATGAACTTAAATACGAAATAGACTCATATCAACAAAAAATTGAAATAGCTCAAAGTAAAAAAGCTTCACTACAAAAACAATTAGATGAAGCAGGATATAGTGATATTGTTGAAAAAACAACTTTGATTCAAGAACGCTTAAACGAATTATATCAACAAGCTCAAGAATTTAATGATAAAATCATAGCTTATAAACAAGATATTAAACATTTAGAAGAATCATTAAATATTGAACAGTTAGAGAAAGTCAAACAAGATGAAATTACGAAAATTTATAAAGATATTTTAATGCAGGAATTAGATTATAAATTTATTTTCAAAGAAAAATTAACTGAAAAAGATTTAATGAAACAATTAAGAACTTTGTCACAGCAATTTGGAATAAGAAAAAATATGGCTGAATATCAAAATGATCTACAAAGAGTCTATTTTGAACAAACTACTTATCTTTCACAATATAATGTTGTTCAAGAAAGTGTTGATTTATGTCATAGTGTTGAAGATATTTCTAATCGTTTAATTTTAAAAGCTATTAATCAAGGTAAAAAGATTGCTTTTTTAGACTTATTAGTAGTATTACAAGAAAATATTGAGATGCAGGAAATGTTGATTGTGGAAGAAGATCGACATATTTTTGAAGAGATTCTTGTTAATACAATTGGAAAGAAAATTCGTGAAAAAATTCAAATAAGTCGGCGCTGGGTTGAAAAAATGCAAAAATATATGGATGAGATGAATACTAGTAGTGGTTTACAATTAAGTTTGAAATGGAAAAGTCGTAAGGCAATTGATGATCAACAACTAGATACTTTTAAATTAGTAGAATTGTTGGAAAAAGATTATCGCATTTTAAAAGAAAGTGATCGCCAAAAAATATCAAATCATTTCCGTTCAAAGATTGCCTCAGCAAGAAAGATGAGTCAAGATGAAAATACTACAGCATCATTTCACCAGTTAATGAAAGAAGTTATGGATTATCGTGAATGGTTTGATTTTACTTTATATGCTAAAAAGCCTAATGAAAATCGTAAAGAATTAACATCACATGTATTCTATGCTTATAGTGGTGGAGAAAAGGCTTTATCGATGTATGTACCGTTATTTTCAGCAGTTGCTGCAAAATTTGAAGGTGCACGTGATGATGCACCAATTTTAATTGCCTTGGATGAAGCTTTTGCAGGTGTTGACGAAAACAATATTGATAATATGTTTGCTTTAATAACTAAATTTGATTTCGATTATATAATGAATTCACAATCTTTATGGGGTGACTATCCATCATGTCCATCACTAGCAATATATGAATTATTTAGACCAAATAATGCTCCTTTTGTAACTGTTGTAGCTTATATTTGGAATGGACATAAGAAAAAGGTGAAATTTTTGTGAAAATAGACGAAGAACTTGCTAAATATCTAAATGATACTGGCTTTCAAAGATTTGTTGATGCTTGGATAAGTAAATATCAAAGTCATGGGCGTTTTGGTGGTAAAATTTGTTTATTAGATTTAAATGAAAATGAAAAACATTGTTTAAGTGGTTTTTTAGGTTGTGATTTATCTCAGGGAAAACTTGAAATTACATATCACCAGTTTAAACAAAGATTAAAGACAACAAAATTTGAGGAAGCTGATTTTCTAACTGCTATTGAAATTTTAAAAAATCAAAAAATTTATTCTAAAAAAGAAATTAAGACTCATCATGACCAGCAATTTAACCAATTTAAAGCTGATTTATTAAAACAATTTATTGATACTAGAGCTTATACCTGGTTAAATTATTATTTTTTAAATGATACTTTTACAAAAAGATTTTTTGAAGATAATCATATACGTTATCAAAATATTCTTATATATGTGTGTAAGGCTTTGAATAATTTACCAGTATATTTAGAAAAATTAGAATTATTAGCAGTATTTGCTCAAAGAATAACTAAGGATCCTCATTATTTTGATGAGGATCTTGCGCAAGATTTGTTGTTAAAAGGGATTAGTTTTCTGTTTAAAATAAAGTTAGAATTCAAAACAAGTGAAATCATTTCTGAAATATTTTATCAAGCAGGTATTTTAAAAGATGATCTATCTAACTATTGCTATATTTGTCATCTTTTACCATATGGCAAAAATCAAACATGGAAAGGTTTTTATGATGCTTATGAACCATGGAATATGAATTTTTATAATATAAAAAATATTGATGAAAAATTTATTGCAACACCTGTATTTATTGTTGAAAATCCTTCAGTATTTCGAGTATTATGTATATTCATTAAGGAAAATAATTTGGATATAGCTCTTGTTTGCAGTAATGGCCAAATTAATTTGTGTACTTATTTTTTATTAGATAAATTAATAACAAGTGAGTGTCAGTTATATTATGCTGGTGATTTTGATCCCGAAGGATTAATCATAGCTGAAAAATTAAAGAAAAAATATGATACTTTGATATTATGCTGCTATAATAAAATGTTATTTGATCAAATAAAAGTTCATCAAATCGAGATTTTAGATAAACGTTTACAAATGTTGAATTCTTTAACTATAGAAGAACTTGTATTGATTGGAAAGACTATTAAAGAAACATTCTCATTTGGTTATCAGGAAGGACTTATTGATGATTATAAAAAATTTATTTTAAATATTTTAAAGTAAAAATATATCAGGAGAATATAGGGATGACTGAAAAAGAAAAGATGGAACAGGGATTATGGTATGATGCTAATAATGATACATATTTAATTGAACAAAGAATTAAAACTAAAGATTTATGTTTTGATCTTAATCAAACAAGGCCTGGAGAAAAAAAGAAAAGAAACGAATTAATTATTAAATTATTAGGTTATCAGCCTAATAATTTAGAACTGATTAGTCCTTTTATGTGTGATTATGGAAATAATATTAAACTAGGTAAAAACGTTTTTATTAATAGTAGCTGCTATTTTATGGATTGTGGCAAGATTACAATCGGTGATAATGTCTTTATAGGACCGTCATGTGGTCTATATACAGCTAATCATCCTTTAGATTTTCAAACAAGAAATCAGGGGTTAGAGCAGGCTTTACAGATTACTATTGGTAATAATGTTTGGCTTGGTGGTAATGTAGTAATCTTACCAGGAATTACAATTGGGGATAATTGTGTAATAGGTGCAGGGAGTGTAGTAACTAAAAATATTGATGCTAATAGTATTGCATGTGGTAATCCTTGTAAAGTAATAAAAAAAGTAAATTAATAAACAGAGTATCAGTTAATCAAGTTATATTGCTTAAATAGATATAATTATGTTACAATTAATAGACCTCATAAAGAAAGGAAAAAGATAATGAGTAAAATAAATAAATTAGGACAATACAAAAATGTCGAAGTAAAGGTAAGTAAACAATCTGTTACTCAAGAAGAAATTGATGATCAAATAAAAGCATTAGTAGCGCAAAATTCAATTCTTGAAGAAAAAGATGGTGAAGTTAGTAATGGCGATGTTACAACGATCGATTTTGAAGGATTTAAAGATGGTGTTGCTTTTGAAGGTGGTAGTGCTAAAGGTCATCAGTTAGAAATTGGTTCTGGTCAATTCATTCCTGGCTTTGAAGAGCAAATGATTGGGATGAAAAAAGGTGAAACAAGAGATTTAAATCTTACTTTCCCTAAAAACTATGGCGCTCAGGACTTAGCAGGAGCTGATGTTGTATTTAAAGTAACAGTTCATAAAATTGAAACTAAAAAAGAAGCTGAATTAAATGATGAATTTGTTGCTTCTTTAAATGTTCCAGAATTAAAAACAGTTGCTGATTTATATGAAAGTATGAAGGTTAATCTTCAAGCACAATATGATCAAGCATATCAATCACAAAAAGAAAATGCCATTTTTGATAAAGTTTTAGCTGATAGTGATGTTGAGATAGCTGATGATGAATTAAAAATTGCTTTAGAAAAACAGCTTCAACATATTACAATGCAATTAGCTCAACAAGGGATGCAGTTAGAACAATATTTACAAATGATGAATATGGATGAAACTGCATTTCGTCAACAAGTTGAACCATCAGCTAAGCAACAAGCTATTTTTGAAGCCATCATTGATGAAATTATAAAAATCGAAAATATTGATACAACTGCTGAAGAATTAGAAGAACAAATTGAAAAGCTGGCTTCATATAATCAAATGTCTAAAGAAGAAGTATTAAAACATGTTGAACGTGAAAATTTAAAACATGATTTTAATCGTGTTAAAGCAAGTCGTTTGATTATTGAAAGTGCTATTGTTAGTGAATAACTGGTAGGATCTCCTGCTGGTTTTTTTCTGCTTAATATTGATGATACAATATTAGACCATGTCTATATGATTTATGGATCAAAGAAAATAGAAATTTTAAAATTAACGTTAATGTTATATAATAAAAATATATTATTTAACAAGACATATTATATTAGAAGAATTATCAGATTAGTTGCAAATGTGGCTTACTTTTAATTAAAATATTAAATAAAGAAGAGGTGAAAAACAATGCTAGCTAGATTACATGTGATTATTGCAAGTGAAGCAGATAAAGATATTGAGATGATCAAACAATTATTATTAAATATTGATCCTAAATTTTCTATTTCGCCAGCCCGACAATATCAAGGATTAAAAGATCATAGTGAATTTTATTGTACTTGTGATTTATTAGAAGATGAGGTACAGCCATTATTGGATAAATTAAATAATGACTGGGATGGAGAATATTTTGATTGTATTTGTTATGGGTTTAATACGAAAATGTTTCATGAGTTAATTTATCATTTAGGATTTGTTTTATTTGATTAGTTATGAATATTTATTAATTGGATCATTAATGTAATAGAGAGATTTAATTAAAAGATTATAAAATTTAAAGTTATATCTGTTTTTTATTATTCAATATGAAACTTTTGATTATTTTAGATATTAAAGTATGTAAGAGATATATTATTAATTACATACAT
>JABLTO010103744.1_pt1 | contig 10242 bp, 11 predicted proteins | sample 7160091 | NCBI WGS metagenome assembly JABLTO01 (sample SAMN14651225, study PRJNA627086) | human gut metagenome | isolation source: feces | host: Homo sapiens
CAAGCTGCCAGTTCTCATCATGAAAAGGCGCTTCCTGATAAGTATCAGGAAAAGAAAGTCCATATGCAAGTGCTTCTTCCCTAGTCGTCATATTATCATTCCTTAGTTGTATTTATAAAAGCCTTCACCTGAAGACATTCCAAGCTTTCCCTCATCAATATACTTCTTGAGAATAGCTTCCATCTTCTTGAAATTATATGGCATCATCATCTTCTTAAGAAGTGGTGAGAATATTCCCGGAACACTCTGATACTGGTGAACAATATTATATGCAGTATTAAGCCCTACTGTATCAAATATCTGGAAAGGGCCTTTAGGTGCACCTGTTCCTCTTGTCCATGCAATATCAATGCTTTCAGGATCAGACACTCCTGCAGCATACAGATCAAGTCCGCTAAGAAGGAATGGAACCAGCATAGAATTAAGCAGATATCCGCTCTTTTCCTTTCTTACAGGAAGTCCAATCATTCGTATATCGTTAGCAAACTGCATAACTTCGTTAAAATACTTCTCATCAGTCTGAGCCTGTGTCATAATTTCTGCAGTATTATTCTTCCATATAGAATTAGCAAAATGTAATGACAAATATTTGTCTGGTCTGCCAGTATATTTTGCAAACATTGATGGAAGAAGTGTCGATGAATTAGTTACAATCACAGTCTTTTCTGGAAGAAGTGGTGAAAGCTTTTCATAGAAAGCAATCTTATCCTTTTCGTTCTCAGCCATAGACTCAATCACAAGGTCTGCATCTGCCACAGCCTTAGCCATATCAAGTTCAAGCTTGAGATTAGCGTATGCATTTTCAACCTTCTTAAGACACTCTTCCTTGTCAAATGTATCTTCATCCGCAAGTCCTGCACACCACGCATTCTTATCCTCTGCCATCTTCTCAATAGCTTCAATATAAGTCTGCTTAAGATGGTCAATCTTAGGCTGGGTTCTTCCGATAGAACCCTCGCTTCTTAACCATATAGTTACATTAAATCCACAATATGCTGCCTGAAAAGCAATCTGACTCCCCAGCACTCCGCCTCCGGCAACAACAACATTAGAATACTTCATAAGTTCCCCTTTCTCTTATTCAACATCCTTACTAACCCTCGCGAACATCTTCACCTTAGTAACAACATTCTTCGGCTTAGTAAATATCGCATAAAACCACCTTGCAATCCAACAGAATGGCAGCAGCCACGGTACTTTCTTCAGGAATGGAAATGTATACAGCATCTTATTAAGCGGTGGAAATGCGTTGTACATAAACATTCTGAATCTGCCCTTTTTCTCAAGCTGATTCGTATATGCATTATACAGATTGCCATAAGTTCCACTGGAAAGAATATAATCCGCCATATCCTTAACATCAGTGGTAAGCTCTCCGTCTCCGAACCAGTAGTCAACCAGCTTCGATGCATTTGTATAGAACTCGCTAAGCCCAAGCTTTGCGAACTCAGCATTAACATAAGCCATATCCATGCCAGTCAATGATTTCTTCATAATATACATATCCATAACCGAGCGGATTCCTGAGCCACCGAGCTGAAAATGCTTCGCAAAATGTGCAATATTATACACATAGAAATCTTCATCCGTCATCAGGCGTGCGTACTCATTATCTCCTGTAACCGTCCTATCCAGAATATTATCATATTCACGGTAGAAAGTCACCCCGTCGCCATCATCAAACAGACTTGTATGAATCTCTATATTATATATAGGCTCTTTGAAATACACATCCTGATGGCTTATATCATACATATCGCATGTATATCCCATCCCGATGAGAATATCATGCACCTTCTTCTCATCCTCACGCTTAATAAGGATATCCATATCCGACATGCTTCTCATATCAGTCGAAGGATACATATCCTTAATTATGCTGCCCTTAAGCGGCATGTGCACAAGCTTCTCCTTAGTGAACACATCACACACATTATTCAGCTCTGCCTTAAAACGTATGCTTACAGACAACCCGCGCAGATGCGCTTCTTCCCATTTACTCAAAGTCTCAGAAGGAATCGCGCATTGCAGCTTCTTAATACCATAATAAGCTGTTGTCTGCACACTGTGTTTTTCAGCAATCTCATACACCTTTAACAGGTCAATATTATCGTCAGGCTCAGGCACTGGCTTGCCAGCCACAACATTTGCAAGAAGCCTGATAAGATACTCTCCATTATTCAAAATGTTTATCCTCCAATACCACGCAGCGGTCACATACTTCAAGCACTGCTTTTCTGTGCGATACAATAATAACCGTCTTGTCTGTAAGTTCCCTTATATTCTTAAGCACCTTCTTCTCAATCTGCTCATCGAGTGCCGAAGTTGCTTCGTCAAGCAGCAACACAGGAGCGTCCGTATACAAAGCCCTCGCAATAGCAAGACGCTGTGCCTGTCCCTCAGAGATACCCATTCCACGCTCACCGATAAGCGTGTCATATCCATGCTCTAATTTTTCTACAAATGTGTCTGCACATGCAATATGCGCAACTGCCTTCACCTTGTCCATATCAACATCAGCATTTGTATCATCAAGAGATGCTATCGCACTCGTAACATTGCCGGACATAAGGAAATTGCCCTGCGGCACATATGCGAACATCTTGCGGTATCTTTCGGTCAGTGCATAACTTTCCTTGTCAGTCTTAATCTCAAGCGTTCCCTTTTCAGGCTCATATATAGCAAGAAGCAGCTTAAGAAGCGTACTCTTGCCCGCGCCCGAGTTACCCATAATCGTTATGAGCTCACCCTTGCCAATAGATATGTCAGCATTTTCAAGAATAATATCATCTTCATATCTGAAAGTAATATTCTTACATTCAATCGCTGTCATGTCTTTATAAAGCTCTCTGCAATAATCCCTGCTAAACTGACTCTCAACGTGCTCTTCCTCAAGAGTCTCAAGCTCCATGCAGCGCTCCGCACTTGAAAGCATGCCGTAGAACTTTGGCAGGTAACCGGTCATATTAGCAAGCGGTGCCCACAGCTGGTCAACAAGCTGAAGCACTGCCGACAGCGTTCCGTAAGTAATACTTCCATGCAGAATTCCGAAGCTGCACCAGCACAGACCGAATATATAACCGCCATTCATAACAAGTCCGAAACCGACATTACATATATTAGAGAATCGGTTTCTTTTCATACGCATGAATCTGTGCTTATCCATATACTGTTTAGAAGTATCTATGCTCTTTCTTTCTGCGCCAAATGTCTTAAGAACCATAAGGCTTCCAAGATTCTCCGACAGATAAGAACGAAGCACACCATCAGCCGCCTGCACATCCTTGTGAAGCTTCTTCATAACACGGCGGAACAGTGTTGTGAATATAAGCACAAGTCCACCACCGGCAAAGAATATCACAGAAAATCTGTAATCCAGCACGAAAAGCACCGCCGCCGCGCCGACCAGCTTAACAAGCATGGCAATAATTCCCGGAATAATCTGCACGAATCCATCTGCCACAACAACCGCATCATTAGTAATTCTGTTCAGCAGTTCTCCTGTGTGAAATGCAGTAATAGCACTGTATTTTCTTGACAGAATAGTTTCATAGAGCCGTGTTTTAATAACATTTTCCATGCCTGAACGTACATACTCATCTAAGAATCTTATTACGCCTCTCGCAGCAATCTGCCCAATCATAATAAGTCCAAGTATGATAACGAACTTAAGGAATACCATCTTATTGCCGGAAACTGCCCCGTCGATTGCTTCCCTCAGCACAAGTGCAAATGTCACCGCACTTATTGATATTGCTGAATTAAGTATCGCAAGAAGCAGCACTCCCAGCTTTAACTTCCCTGACACGCCAAAAATCCAGCTCATGGCTGGATTCTTAACTATCTTCTTTAATTGGAGTTTCTGTTCTTTGTCCATAATCTTCTAACTCTTCTTAATACTTTCTTAGCTTCATCTCTCAATCTCAGAATTGCACGACGCACTGGCAGCGCATCGCACCATATATGTGCATATATCTTAAGACGTATATCATCAGCATCAATCCACCGGCCTTTTCTGTAATACTTAGTAGCTATGCCGACAACCGTATCCTTAGGAATAATCTCCTTACGCCAGCAGTTATCCCCATAAAAAATGTAGCAATCATCCTCTACCTTAAGAATACGGTGAAGCACATACTGATCTGTGCTTTTTCTGTGATATAATGCAACATCATATCTTTTCAATTCCCTGTCAACAGGAACAATGTGAACAACGCAATCAGGTGTCTTAATCAGCGGCCACATGCTTACGCCTCTTGGAACACTGTAATAATGCCCGTCTTTGAACAGTGGTTTGAGCTTTTCCCTATCCATCAATAAGTCCAGCCTCTCTTATCTTAGCAACTAAAGCCTTAACATCTGCCTGTGCCTTTTCTCTGCTCACATCATATCGCTCAAGAAGTGCATCAACCAGTTCTTCCTCTGTCTTATCTTCCTTCAACTGTTCAAATACGAAATTAGCTGTCTTATTATTTCTTATAATTCCATTAAAAGACTTGGCTGCCTCTCCTGTAGCAACTACGATATATTCATCTCCAGTCTTTTCCATAACAATTCCTGATTTCAGTTTCATGGTCAATTTTCTCCTTCTTCTCCATATGCTGCCCTGTAAGCCACATGTGCAGCTTCTTCCTGCATGTTACATCCAAGCTCGAACAAACCGACATTCTCTGCCATTGTTCTTGATAATATAAGTGTCTTTCTCATAAGCTCCGCATTATCCGGACGATATGTCTGATTGAACACATATGGAAATGCTTCATGCATAGTAAGCTTTCTTGCTACATTAGTCTCATTTCTCTTAAGCAGGAACAGTGCCTTAACCGATGCAGATATATTATTCTCAATTCCATGTTTTCCACACCACGGTGTTCCATATACTTTAACATGAACTCCACGCTCATCAGTTCTTACACTGACAAGTGGTTTGTCATCATTAATCATTGTCACCCTGTCACCATACACCTGACGCCACAATCTCGTGTGAGTTGACTTTCCCGTTCCACTTGGAGCAAGGAACATAACAGCCTCTCCATCAACCATAAGCACAGATGAATGTACAAGAATAATTCCTTTATCAACAAGATGTTCACATATCTTTCTATATACAGCAAGTGTCTCAAGATAATCGGGAGAGCACACATACTCGTCACTCTGCTCAGCATTAATCTCTTCGTCACTCACTTCAATAACCATCTCAGGTGTAACATCATCAACTATGTAATTCCTGCAATATTGCTTTATATATTGGTATCGTTCATTAATCTGAATAAATGTATCTGCAATCCGTATTGTAAACATAGCTTATCTTCTCTTTTTCTTAATAAATATAATTGCACCAGCCGCAAGACCAATAATTACAATTACGCATACTATGTATGCGATAATCTTCGGTGCTGAGGATTTCTTAGTAGTCTTAGAACCAGTCTCATTCTTACTGTCACCAACCTGTGTTAACTTATTGTTGTCCTTCTTGTTATCAGAGCTTGATATAGTTGCACTGCTATCGCCTACGTTCTTATCAATATTCTCTTCAATAACAGTTCCGTTAGATGAATCTATTATAACGTTATTGTCAGAATCAATTATTGCTCCACCAGAACCTACTGAACTACTGCCGCTGTCACCATTACCAGATGATGAACTATCACCATTATCATTGCCCTGTGTATTACCACCATTGGCATTGTTAGAAGAATTGTTATTGCTGTTATTATTGTTGTTATTGTCACCATTGTTAATGTCATTGCTATCTAGCTGACTTCTGTCTGTAACAATCTTAACGTTATCTCTTACAACGATATTAATTCCCTGAGCCTTTGATATAACTGCCTGAAGATTGTCCATTCCTATGAAAGACATATCACCAACTTTAACAATTGTATCTGGAAGTGTAAGAATCCTGACACTTGAACATCCATCAAACGCATGGTCATCTATCTGTGAAACAATAATTCCTCTTCCAACCATGAACGGAATCTCAAGGTCTGTTGCATCCCCTGAATATCCACATATAGAAGCCCACTTCTGTTCATTATTAACTCTATACTTAACACCATCATATACTTCTATGGTATCTTCTGCTTTAACATAATCGTTATTTAACAAAACCGTTGCAATCATAACCATGCAAACTAATAAACTTTTTAATATCTTCTTCATCGTTTACTACTCTCTTTGTCCTTTATTATGTAGTGTATATAAAGAAAGGCGGGATTGCTTCCCGCCTTAGCTTTGCTTAATTATTAGCCCTGTAATCTATCTGGTCTATCTGGTAAATTCTGATCATATGTGCCAACACTAGTTACAATAATATCAGCACCCTCAAGCATTACTATATCACATGTCATATCTTCGTATCTTTCTTTCATTCTGATAATTCCCTCCATTTTCTAATTAATTCATTGTATATACTGTTGAATCAACAATTGGCTTTTCTGATCCACTGTATTTAAGTATTGGTTTAACATACCATATATCACTTCCAGAATTCTTTAATGTATATCTAAATGTCTTATAGTTACCACATCTAGACTCATCTGCCCCAAGCCTATATACACCATCTGGAAGCTCTGTGCTTCCCTCAGTCATTCCTTCAACTTTTGACTTATTAGTTGATGCATACACACCTGCAAATGTCATTGTATATTCATTTGGTACTGTGTATTCAAATACAATTGTTTTATTTGCATATTCAATATATGTTATAACACCAACCTTTTCCTCAGAATCCTTCGCTACAGCTTTAACTGTTACATTTCTGTTTGCTAAGAAATAATATGTTGAATTATAACTTAATGTATTACCTTTACCATCAACCCAACGTCCAAAATTCTCTGATGTAACAGATGCTTTAACTTCCTTATTACTTGGATATGTCTTAGTTTCAGGAGCATTGCCATCAATTGCTGATGTATCAATAGTTATTTCAAAACTTCCTGAAGTATCAGCTTCATATACTGGATTCACTTCAAAAGACTCATCATTTTTAAGTTTAGTCATTACTTCATCATAGCTAAGTTCCCAACCACCATTCTTAGTAACAGCAGTACTGCCATATTTAGTTAGTGCTGTAGGCACATCAAAGTCTCCATCTGAATAATAATGAGTCTCATATATTCCACCATATGGTGTAAGATAGTCAACTTTAGCACCTTCCTTTGCATATACTGCTGTATATGTATCTGAGTAATATACTGGAATTGTCTTAGTCGCATTTTCACTACCACTAGCAACAATTACGCCATTTGAATTTTTCCAATAAAGGAAATTAGCACCCTTTGCTGAGAGTTCTACTTCAGCTCCTTCAGCATATTTATCTGAAGAAGTTTTTTCATCAGCATACTCATCATTAATAGTTACTGTATATGGCTTAACCTCTGGCTCCTCTGTGCTGCTATCTGTTAATGTTACTGTTATACTTCTTAATAAAAATGTTGCAGTATCACGAGTTATACTATATGTTCCAGCCTTCAAATCTTCCACAATAAAATCATTATATCCATCGTCACTTGTAACAAAATCTCCTGATTGTTTTGATGTACTTTCACCACTTAATTTAACATTTCCTTTTTTGCTAGACTGAGCCCATTTGATACTAACTGTTGCAGTTTTATTTTTTGGAATTGTAAAATTTATTTTTCTTTTATTATCCTTAAATTTAAGACACTGATCACTGCCTTTGGTTGTTACCTCAATATCTGTCACAGCTGTAAAAAACTCTCTATCACCATATGGTTTACCTTGCTCAACACTCGCTGTTACTGTATACGAATACGTCGCTGGCTCTGCAGCCTGTGTTTCAACTGGCTTTTTCAACATGCTACTAACTGGCAGGAGTCCTATTATCATAAGAAGAGCAAGAGCTCCTGCAAATAATCTTTTTTTCATAATTTTCCCTCCTAAAATTATTTTATCATTGTGTCAAACATTGATAATTGTGTTACATTTTGCGGTATCACAACGTCCTTACTTATATTACTATTTTAAACATATACCGTCAATCGTCTTTTGTGCATTTTGCAACAAGTGCATACATTTTTTTTTTTTTTTTGTGCACTTTTCACATATGTATACTTTTCTGAATCAGGTATATGCATTTTGTATGATTTTCTCTGGTGTTGATGCATTTTATTGTGACTTTTCATTATTAAGTGTGAAACATTTTTACTCTGCATTTTTATACGAATGAATTAAGAATATCAATGTGTGGCGATGCCAGTTTTCGTTACTGGTATGTCCATCATCATATTATTTCATATACATTTTCTTTCTAATCTCTTCTATTGTTCTATTCAATATGTGCGACGGTCTGTGCCAGTTGCTTCTTCATATCTCTTGACGTATTCTCCGCATGTGAAGCTGATACTGCTGGGGTATGATGGAGAAGATATGATTGTGCTGGGGACTTCTGGAGGTGGGGATGATTTGGTGTGTAATGTGGTGATTTTTCTTGGGCGGGTGGACTTTTTCCGTGCCTACCGCGGCTTCGATGTCTATTCTGTCGGGATTTCTCTACCGCTTTGGACCTCTGCTTGCATTTTTGTTGCTTTGACGTCCACTTCATTCTGTGGCTCTTTCTTGCTCTTTTTGGACTTCTGACGTGTCTCTCGCCACTTCGAAGTCCAATCTGTCATGGTTTCTTGCTCCTTTTGGACTTCTGACGTGTCCTCACCGCCTCGAAGTCCAACCCCTACAATTTTACTCTACCTAGATGCTCTCACTTCTCCAATCCGCAAAAGAATAAGAGCAATGCCAGTATTGTTGTGCTACCAGCATTGCTCTGTTCGTTACATATTTAATTTTGCTTTAATCTCTTCTATATCATAGTCTGGTGCTGATGCTACTACAGCATCATAGATTGACTTGATATCTGCCTCTTCCTCCTCTAGCTCGGATGCTATTGTTGGGAGAGACTTGGATTTTTTTACTTTCTTTATAATCTGAATAATTTTTGTTAGTTGTTCTCCTTCTATTCTTCCTTCTTCTCGCCCTCTACGTTCACTCTCTTCTTTTACGCCCTTTATATAATCTTTCTCGTCAAATTCTGTTAGCAACATATTTGTCACCTCCGCCTTATTATTCTTCAAGATTTCTTTAAGTATATTATTGCGGATTGCTTCTTCAATTGCAAGTGAAACTGCTTCTGCAAATATTTCTTTTTTGCTTTTATGTATCACCAGCTTTGCATATTTCTCTACTAGTTCATCATAGTACTTTCTTATCAATGCTATTAATTGTGAATATTCCATTAGTTTCTGACATTTATTCATAATTTCTTTATTGCAGCCGTAATTAATGTTAATCAGCAAAGCTTCCAATTCAAGGCATGGCTTCTGGTCTTTATTACTATCATTAGTCATATAAGAATCTGACAATGGCATAACTCGGCTTTCAGGCTCTCCATCTCTTCCATTATAGAATACTATATACCTTGGAAACGGCAGTTTAACCGGTGTTTCGTTATAGATTCTCAGTCCGTTTCTTTCTATGTAGCCTTTATACAGCTCCGTAAGATATATAAGTCCTCTTATTGGCATGTTCTTATTGACACTGCTCTGATGCTCATAAAGATTAAGTTCGCTGTCTATCACGAATGAGATGTCATTCTTGTAGCCAATATATATGGCATCCTCTATCGTGTTTATTACTATCAGATTCTCGTCTGTATGCTCAGTATCGTTTAATGCGTTATACAGGCTGAGCAAGTTCCCCAGATGCTCTCACTTCTCCAACGCACAAAAGAATAAGAGCAATGCCAGTATTTTACTACCAGCATTGCTCTATACGTTACATATTTAATTTAGCCTTAATCTCTTCTATATCGTACTCCGGTGCTGATGCTACTACTGCATCATAGATTGGCCTGATGTCTGCCTCTTCTTCCTCTAGCTCAGATGCTATTGTTGGGAGTGACTTAGATTTTTTCACTTTTTTTATAATAAGTAAGACTACTTTAAGTTGTTCTCCCTCCTCGCGGGCTTCATCCGCCAGCGTCTTTCTTACCTTCTCTTCATCATAATCATATATACTCACCTCTACGACCTCCTCCCTGTGCTTTTCAAAGAAATCGACAAGTATATTCTCTTCCATACATTCGTCTATTGCCTCTAATACTGCCTGCTTGACGTCTTTTCTTTCGACTTGGGTTTTGCATCGTGTTTTATTCACAAATGTCATATAACCTCGAAGAGTTTCGCATTTACTAAGGATATCTGCATCTCTGTTAATATTAATGACTCG
>JABLTO010248388.1_pt1 | contig 10239 bp, 14 predicted proteins | sample 7160091 | NCBI WGS metagenome assembly JABLTO01 (sample SAMN14651225, study PRJNA627086) | human gut metagenome | isolation source: feces | host: Homo sapiens
AAGAAAAGAAATATCCAAAGGGATTGGAAGAATATAGAGATAATTTACTGATAGTAGGAATCAGTTATGATAAAAAGACTAAGAAACATAGTTGTAAGATAGAAAAGGCAATTCATGATAATTAAATAAGATAGTAATAAAATAGCATCTCAATTTGAGATGCTAATAATTTTAAATTTTTTTAAAAGCTTGTTTTAAATCGGCAATCAAATCTTCGGCATCTTCTAAACCAACAGACATCCTAATTGTTTCTTGTTTTACTCCTCCTGCTAAACGTTCTTCTTCTGACATTTGAGCATGAGTAGTGCTGGCTGGATGTGTCAATAAAGAACGAGAATCAGCAAAATTAGTAACATGAATAAATAATTTGATGTTATCGATGACTGTTTTACCACCAGCAACACCGCCTTTTACACCAAATGTATAAAGACCACCAAAACCATTAGGGAAGTATTTTTTTGCTAATTCATAATTAGAATTATCTGGTAGTTCGGCATAACTTACCCATTCAACATCTTCACATTCATTTAAAAACTTAGCTAATATCCGAGCATTTTCAACATGTTTTTTCATTCTTAGAGATAGTGTTTCTAATCCAAGTAGAGTCATATAGGCATTAAATGGTGCCATACAACCACCTAAATCACGTAATGTTTTGGCAACAGCTTTTGTACAAAATGCAGCTTGACCTAAATTCGCATAAATAATATCATGATAGGCTTTATCAGGGGTATTAAATAAAGGATAACGAGGATTGTCTTTCCAATTAAAGTTACCACTATCGACAATGATTCCACCCATGACATTACCATGTCCAGCTAAATATTTAGTCGTTGAATAAACTACTAAATCAGCCCCATGTTCAATTGGTTTAAATAAATATGGTGTTGGGGTCGTATTATCAACAACAAATAAAATACCGTATTTTTTAGCGATTTTATTTATAGCATCAAAATCCAACATATCACCATTAGGATTTCCTACAGATTCTACAAAGATTAATTTTGTTTTATCAGTTATTGCAGCTTCTAAAGCTTTTAAATCTTTAGGATCAACAAAATGAGATTTAAATCCCATTGTTTCCATTGTTCCTGATAAAGAACCAATCGTTCCACCATAAAGATTATTAGCTGCTACGATTTCATCGCCGCTTTGACAAACTGTCATTATCAATCCCATAATAGCTGCTGTTCCTGAAGCAAAGGCAACAGCTCCAAACCCGCCATCAAGAGCTGCCATTCTTGTTTGTAAAGCATCAACAGTAGGGTTAGATAAACGTGAATAAAAATAACCACCTTCTTCTAATGCGAAAATTCTTGCAGCTTGGTCGGCATCTTCAAAGGTAAAAGCATTTGATAAATATAACGGCATACCGGTTGCTTTGGTTACAGGGTCAGGTTTTTGACCAGCATGTATTTGTAATGTTTCAAAACCATAATTTTTATTATCCATTGATATATCCTCCTCAAATTGACAAAATTGTATCACAACTATAATAATATTTCTATAATAAATGCTGTAAATAGCTGCCTTTATCTATTATTTTAAAGCAGGATTTAATTTTATCATGTCATCAAGTATTTTGTATGTTAGATGAATCTTAGTTAAGATCGTATAGCAGTTGAATCAAAAAAAGATTATAAAATTAAATAGTCTATTTTAAAGGCTATTGATAATAATTTGAATTTAAAAACATAAATTGTTGTATCAAATGAATTGATCTTTATCGTTTAATGGTATTTTTAACCGTTAAATTGTGAAATTGAAAATTTTCTTTTTTTTTGTGTTATAGTAAAAATAAGAAAAGCTTTAAAATATATTTTATTAATTAATTTGACAGGGAGAGGAGGAAAAGTAAGTTTTATGATTAATAAATTATATTTAAAAATATAAGTTTTCAAAATAATAGTTTATCAGATATTAGTATGTATTAGCTGCTTATTAAAAATATACAGCAAATAATAATTAGAAATAAAAAAACGATAGTATATAATAAGGATAAATAAAAATATTGCAGTAATTACATCTTTTAGTGAATCAAAATTATCATCAAAAGATTCTGCTGGAGAGGCAGCTGTTAATAAAAGTGTTGATTTTACTTATAAATATGGCTATGAAAGAATCGAAGCTGGCAGTTATGGAATGGCTTCTACGTATAGATCACCTTATTATACACAAACGATTCATGGGGAATAATTATGTTTAGGTTAAAGAATATTATAATTGTAGTAATTAGATACTTGATTTTGGCTTTTTGGAGCTTTTATGAGTTCGTTACTTTAAATAATTATTTAAGCGCACTTGTTTATGAAGAAGTATTTCCAAATGGATATACTGAAAGTGAAAAGCTTAGAGTAGATAGCATTTCTAACGTGATCAATAAATTATATTATGTAATATTAATATTGGTAATAGCTTACTTATTGATTTTAATTATTAATTATTGGAAAGATAAGGATTTAAAATATAGTCTTATAAATATTGGTTTACTTGCATTGATATTTGCAGTGATAGTATTTGCTAAATATTTTGTTTGTCATTGTTATATGCTAGATGAATTACTTCATTTAAGACTATATGGTGGTTGTGCTGCAATAGCAGTAATAATATTACTGGGATCAAAGTTTGTAAAGAGCAAGAGAATTAAATGATATTAAAAAGACTGCAAAACTTGCAGTCTTTAAACTTTTATTCAATAATCATAGCATTTTCTATCGGTGCAAAAGGATTATCTTTATTGATTCGATCATAGAAAAGTGTTCCTTCAAAATGATCTAATTCATGCTGTAAACAAATTGATAAAAAACCTCGAGCAACAATTTTCACTTCTTGATCAGTCAATATATCATATCCCTTAACTGTCACTTTAGCGTAGCGTGGTACATAACCTTGAACTTCTTCATTTACTGATAAACATCCTTCACCATCTTTTAAATAAGATTTCTTTTCAGTATAAGAAATGATTTTAGGATTAACTAAAGCATAGTCATTACTCTTAGTAATATTTCCGTCTTTATCATAATCTAAAACATGAATAGCACACATTCTTTTAGGAATCCCTAGTTGAATCGCAGCAATCCCAACAGCAGGACGTAAATCATATTTTTCAGAAATTTCTGGGTCTTGAGAGTTGACAAGAAATTCATGCATTTTTAATAAGAGATTACGATCTTCCTCATTTAGAGGCAATGATACTTCTTTTGAAACTTCACGAATTTTTTTGTTATGGTCATCGATTATATCTTTCATTGTTAACATAGTTTCACCTCATTTAAATTCTGATAGTATTATATCATAAAATGAGGTGAAATAAAGACTTTATCCGACTCTAATTCTTGAATTTCCACAAATGATCAATAATAAGAATACTACTAAAACGATTGCAAACCAGTTTGTTGATCCAAAACCGTTGTTACATCCACAGCTGTTGCTGCATCCACAACCACAGTTAGACATTGAAAAACCACTATTGCATCCACAGCATCCAAATGGATTTGTGATGAAAGGACTGTATGAATTGCATCCACATCCAGAATAGTTAAATCCACAGTTCATATTATCACCTCCTTTAGTATATCCTATTCTAATATTTATCTTTTGCCTGGGTTATTGTAGATAATAATTAAATTTTACGTTATAATAGAAAAAAATTAAGGAGTGATTAAATATGGATTATAATTATCCGTTAGACTATAATTGGTCAACTGAAGAAATAATTGATGTAATTGCTTTATATAATGCCGTAGAAAAGGCATATGAAAAAGGTATTAGTAAAGAAGAATTTATGAATGCTTATCGCAAGTTTAAAGTTATTGTTGATAGTAAAAGTGCGGAAAAACAGTTAGATAAACAATTTTATGAGATTTCCCACTATTCAATTTATCAGGTAGTAAAAGCAGCTAAAGAAAATGACTGGATTCAAGTAGGTGAGTAATTTGGTAAAAAAAAGGTTTACAAAGATAAAAAGAATAATTGATCGATTAAAACAGCTTTTTACAAGTCGGGGTGTAGATAAAGGAATCTATATAAGTGTCTTTATTCTTGCTGTTTTTGGAATTATTATGATTGGTTCAGCTTCAATTGGAAGTGTAACTTCATCAGAGAAAACGGTTACTTTAGCGATAAAAAATATGAGTACGCAAACAGTTTATGTTATTGCTGGAGCGGCTGTAATGATTTTTATCGCTAGAGTTTTTAAAACACGCTATATTGATTATACAACGTCAATGAAGTTATATTTATTAGGAATTATTTTGATGACGATATGTAGATTTTGGTCTGATTCTCATGGTTCTCATGCCTGGATCAAGTTTGGTGGGGCGTTTAGTATTCAGCCAGCTGAATTTATGAAAATTGCAATGATTTTGATTATGAGTTATTTTTTAACCGAAAGTGATAAAGCTTTTGTTGTTAAGGGACGATTTAAAACAGCAGCATTGAAAGCTGCATTTTATAAAGAAAAGTTTTTAAAATGCGTATTTTTACCAATGCTCTTAGTTTTTATTGCAGCTGTTGTCGGAGTGTTTATTCAAAAGGATTTTGGAACAACTGTGATTCTGGTAGGTATTTGTTTCGTTTGTTTTATTGGAACCCCAAGACAGTATTTTAAGAAGTATAAAAAAATGGTGTGGATCTTTATTGGTGTTTGTGCAGTAATATTGACAATTATTGGAACCACTGTCTTACAGCCTTATCAGTTAGGCCGAATCTATTCGTGGCTTGATCCAATGTCAGATCCTTATAATAGCAGTTACCAGTTGGTGAATGCGCTGATTGCTTTTAGTGATGGGGGACTATTTGGCTTAGGGTTTGGAAATTCTACCCAAAAATATGGCTATATTCCTGAATCTCACAATGATTTTATTGGAGCTATAATTTATGAAGAGCTGGGAATAATTGGCTTAGGGTTAGTAATTATTCCGACATGTGTTGTCATTTTTAAATTATTAAAATATTCAAACGAAGTAAAAGAAAATAAGTCAAGAATTATTTTGCTCGGAGTGTCATCATATTTCTTTTTACATTTAATAATTAATCTCGGAGGAGTTTCGGGATTAATTCCAATGACAGGGGTACCATTGCTGCTTATTTCTGCTGGTGGTTCGTCAACTGTCAGTGCCTTTGTGGCTATTGGAATCGCTCAGGCAATAATTGCTAAGCATAATCGACAAAAATTTGACACCGATTAGAGATAAAAAACATATAATATACTAGGTGATATTATGGACGAATTTAAAGAGTTTTTAAAAACTGTCCCTAGTGTAAAGCAGGATGTTTTAAATGGTCGTTATACTTGGCAGCAATTATATGAGATTTATGTGATGTATGGTAAAGATGATAAATTTTGGCAGCCATATAAAACTAATAGTAATGTTGATTTAAATGCGATAATTGAAATTATTAAAAATATTGATTTGAATGCTTTATCAAATAGTTTGAGTTCAATTGAAAAAGTTTTGAATGTAGCTAGTTCTTTTTTAGATAAAAAAGAACCGGAAAGAGAAAGAAAATGGTATGATGAATGAAGAAATAAGATATTATCTTCGTTATCATCCCCACTGGTATATTGTTTTATCTAGATATCCTCAAGAATATGGTCGTCTAGTACAAGAATATAAAGATGAAAAAAATCAACAATTTATTGATAAAATAGATCAAGTTTCAATGCTGATAAATATGTTGGAAATGATGATGTAGGTGAATATGCAAGAAATATTAGATAAATTAATAAATGAAATAAAAAGGGATCAACGTTATCTTGATTATCTTGAAGCTGAAAAAAAGCTTCATACAAAAGATATCGAAGAGTTATTGCGGGATTATCAAAATAAACTTGATCAATATGAAGAAATAAGAAAATATGAACAATATATTGATAATACGCAAATTAAAGAAGAAATCAAAGATTTAAAACGTCGGATTAGTTGTAATGAGGATATTATTGATTATTATCAAAAATATCATCGCTTAAATGATTTTTTGGAAGAAATAACTAAAATCGTATTTGGAAATATATCAAAAGAACTGGATTTATCTCCGTATAAGTTATAAGAGGGTTTATGAGAGTAATAGCAGGTAAATATAAAAGTAGACAGTTAAAAACTGTAAAATCAAATCTAACACGTCCTACGACAGATCGTAATAAAGAAAATATGTTTAATATTATCGGACCTTATTTTCAAGGGGGAAATGTATTAGATTTATTTGCAGGTAGTGGTGGATTAGGAATAGAAGCTTTATCGAGGGGCTGTGATTTTCTTTATAGTGTTGATCATCAATACGCTGCTTTTCAAATAATTAGAGAAAATATTAGATCTTTAAAGATTGAAAATGCTAAAGTGTATAAACTTGATTATCGAAAAGCATTAAAAAAATTTAGTGAAGAAAGAATTAAGTTTGATTTGGTTTTATTAGATCCGCCTTATGGCAAAGGATTAGTTGATGGAATATTAGAATTTTTAATTGAGAATGAAATGTTGAATGAGGGCTGTATTATCATGGTAGAAGAATTGAAAGAAGTTGTTTTTAAAGCTTTTGAGCAAATAAATTTGCTTAAAAAAAATGACTATGGTATTACAGCATTGAATGTATTTAAATATCAGGGGTAAGAGTATGAAGAAAAATATTGCAGTATATGCAGGAACATTTGATCCTGTAACTAATGGACATTTAGATATTATTGAACGTGCCAGCAGAATGTTTGATGTTTTGTATGTGACGATTTGTATTAATCCCAATAAACAGGGGCTTTTTACAATTGCAGAAAGAAAAGAATTATTAAAAAAAGTTTGTCAACAATTTGATAATGTGATCGTTGATTCATCGGATAAGCTTTCAGTAGAGTATGCTAAAGATGTCGGATCAAAAATTTTAGTACGCGGAATTAGAGCAACGATGGATTTTGAATATGAACTACAGTTAGCTTTTTCTAATCAATATTTGGATAAAGATGTCGACATGGTATTTTTAATGACAAAACCATCACACTCATTTATTTCTTCTTCAGCAGTAAAAGAAATGGTTAGTCATAAGCGGCATGTTGCTGGCTTAGTACCAGCTTGTGTAGAAGAAGCTTTACAAAAGAAATTCCAGAAATTAAATGGCTGAAATCAAATTGGTTTTGTTTAAAATAATTGTCAAAATCAATGATATTTGATATGATGAATAAAGAAAAAAGATACATCAACTGGGTATAATGAATATTATTTCCCAATTATACCTCGTTAGAGGTATTTTTTATGGAGGAAAACAATGAATATATTTACATTAAAAGATTTTTCAACAACTGATATTAATTTGATTTTAGATGAGGCAGAAGAATTTAAAAAAGGGAAAAAGGTAGATTATAATGGCAAAAAAGTTGTCGCAAATTTATTTTTTGAACCATCAACAAGAACGCATTATAGCTTTGATAAAGCGGCTTATAATTTAGGCTGTCGAACTCAAAATTTTGAAACAGCTAATTCAAGTGTTCAAAAAGGAGAAACTCTATATGATACTGTAAAATTTTTTGAGTCGATCGGTTGTGATGCGGTCGTTATCAGACACCCGAAAGAAAATTATTATGAAGATCTGGTTGATCGAATTACGATTCCTATCGTGAGTGGTGGTGATGGAACAGGAAATCATCCTAGCCAATCTTTATTGGATTTAATGACGATTCGTGAAGAATTTGGACATTTTGAGGGTTTAAAAATAGTAATTGTTGGAGATATCGTTCATTCAAGAGTAGCTCATAGTAATTATGAAATTATGAAACGTTTAGGAATGGAAGTTTATACTAGCGGTCCGCGTGAATTTGAAGAACCAGGGTATAATTATGTTGACTTTGATACGATTTTACCAGAGGTTGATATTGTTATGCTGCTTAGAGTTCAACATGAACGGCATCATAGTTTAATGAAATTAACTACTGATCAATATCATGAATTATACGGATTAAATCGTGAAAGAGTTAATAAAATGAAAGAAAGGGCAATCATAATGCATCCAGCTCCATTTAATCGTAATGTTGAAATTGCTGATGAAATCGTTGAATGTAAACAAAGTCGAATTTTTAAACAGATGGCTAATGGAGTTTTTGTGAGAATGGCATTATTGAATCGGGTGTTAGGCGATGACTAAAGTATTATTTAAAAATGGTGATGTTTTTTATCATGGTAAAATCCAGAAGTTAGATGTTCTAATTGAAAATGATAAAATCATTGATATTAAACAAAATATTGATCAAGCTGATGAAATAATTGATATTGCTGGTAAATTGTTGACTCCAGGATTTGTCGATATCCATGTACATTTAAGAGAACCAGGTTTTGAGCATAAAGAAACAATTGCAACAGGGACTAATTCAGCAAAATATGGTGGATATACGCATTTAGTAGCAATGGCTAATACGATTCCCTGCATGGATGATGTCGAGACGATCAGAGATTTTAAAAGACGGGTTGAAAAAGATGCGAAAGTACATACTTATACATATAGCGCAATTACTAAAGAGCTAAAAGGACAAGAACTAGTGGATTTTGATGCGAATAGTAAAGAAACGATCGTTGTCGGTTTTTCGGATGATGGTAAAGGAGTTCAGTCTAAAGATATGATGGAAGCAGCAATGAAAGCTGCTAAGGCAAATGATTCAATTATTGTAGCTCATTGTGAGGATGAAGGTGAATTAAAGCCGGGAGCATGTATCAATGAGGGGAATTATGCTAAGGATCATGATTTAGTAGGAATTAATAATGCTTCTGAATATAATCATGCGGTTCGTGATTTAAAACTTGCTGATGAAATAGGAAATCGCTATCATATTTGTCATATTTCTACTAAAGAAACTGTGGCGGCTTTAAAAGAAGCACGTAAGACAAATAGTCTTGTTAGTGGTGAAGCATGTCCACATCATCTGATTTTAACGGATGATAATATTAAAGATATGAATCCTAATTATAAAATGAATCCGCCATTAAGAAGTAAAGAGGACCTAGAGGCTTTGATTGCTGGCATCAATGATGGTACTGTAACAGTGATCTCAACTGATCATGCACCACATGCAATTGCTGAAAAGAATAAGCCAATCGATAAAGCCCCATTTGGAATAATCGGAAATCAGCATGCCTTTAGTTTAATGTATACATATATTGTAAAAAAAGGACTTATTCCTCTAGAAAAAGTATTGACTTGTATGTCATTAAATCCCGCCAAAGTAATTGAGATCGATCATGATTTAGAAATTGGCTATAAAGCAAATTTAGCTGTTTTCGATCTTGAAGAAGAATATACAATAACTAAAGATAATATTAAATCTAAATCAATTAATACCCCATTTTTGGATACAAAATGTTATGGTGTATTAAAATATCATGTTTTAGATGGTGTAATTACTAAAATATAGGAGGTATTATGGCTAATTTACAAGGGATGATGAAAATCGTTAGTATTGAAAATATTGCTGATGAAGTATATGAAATGGTTTTAGAAGGTGCAGGGGCTAAATATATTAGTGCTAGCGGGCAGTTTATTAATATCAAGATCAATGATAGTTTACAGCCTTATTTAAGAAGACCGATGTCAATTAGTGATTATGATGAAAATCATATCGTTATCGTTTTTAAAGTTGTTGGTGAAGGTACTGAACTTTTAAAGAATAAAGAAATCGGTAGTTATTTAGATTGTTTGATTGGTTTAGGAAATGGCTTTACGATCAAAGATGGTAAAGCATTACTCATTGGTGGCGGATTAGGAACACCACCTTTATATAATTTAGGTAAAAAATTAAAAGCTCAGGGAATTGAAGTTACAACAGTTCTAGGTTTTAATAGTGCTAAAGATGTTTTTTATCAAGAAAAGTTTGCTGAATTTTCTAAAGTCTATGTTGCAACTATGGATGGTAGTGCAGGAACTAAAGGAACGGTTATAGATGTAATTAAAAATGAAGGTTTAATTTTTGATAATTACTATACTTGTGGACCAGAGCCAATGCTAGATGCTTTAGCGCTAAATTATCCTGAAAACGGGCAGCTATCATTTGAAGCTCGTATGGGATGTGGTTTTGGAGCTTGTATGGGATGTTCATGCAAAGTTAAAACTAAACCATATAAACGAATTTGTGTTGAAGGACCGATATTAGAAAGTAATGAGGTGATCGTAAATGGCTAATTTGAAAGTATCATTACCTGGGCTGGAAATGAAAAATCCCATTATTCCTGCTAGTGGAACATTTGGATTTGGATATGAATTTGCAAAATT
>JABLTO010113407.1_pt1 | contig 10233 bp, 8 predicted proteins | sample 7160091 | NCBI WGS metagenome assembly JABLTO01 (sample SAMN14651225, study PRJNA627086) | human gut metagenome | isolation source: feces | host: Homo sapiens
CCGTTTGAAGAATTGCTGCACCGTCTGAAAGCACAGCAGGAGTTGAATCAAAAACTATGCGGGCGTTCCTATTGCAAAAAATACACCGGTTATATCTATGTCAACGAGATCGGTGAACTTGTGAAGCCCGGATATCTCACACAGCATTTTCCGCTGATTCTGCAAAAGAACGGTATGCGGAAGATTCGCTTTCATGATCTGCGGCATAGCTGTGCAAGCCTGTTGTACGCAAACGGTGTAAGCCTGAAAGAAATTCAGGAGTGGTTGGGTCACAGCGACATTTCGACCACCTCAAACATTTACACGCACTTGAATTTCACTTCAAAGGTTGCGTCTGCCAATGCGATTTTGGGCGTATATCCCTCCGCTTAATGTGCTATGTCCCTCCAATGTCCCTCCGAAAATCAGCCCGAAAACGGCAAATTTGCTGATGAGCGAGGGACATACATAAGAATATAGAGCATAAAGAAAAGCCCGCAAACCCAGCTATATCAAGGGTTTGCGAGCCATTCGGTGTGGTGCCGGTGATGGGGGTCGAACCCATACGGTGTTGCCACCAACGGATTTTGAGTCCGTCTCGTCTGCCAATTCCAACACACCGGCTAATTCAGTTGTAAGGCGCACACGCTCATTGAACATGAATGCTTCCTTATTATAACCGATTTTGAGGGGCAACGCAAGAAAAAATTTGCAGTCGGACAAAAAACGACGGTTTTCCCGCCTCGTTTCGTCATTTTGACGAGTTTGGGATAACAATTTCGACAAAACAAACCTGAAAAAATTATTGACAAAACGTCACAATGACGATACAATAAATAAGATTTAAAAAGTTCAGGTTGGCAGGTGAGGCAAGGTGCCCCAGTTTACTCCCGCTCAGGTGGGCCTGGCTCAGGCGGGCGATGAAGCGGCGTTGGCCTGTGTGCTTGCGCACATGATGCCGATGATTCGCTCCAGCGCAGCAGGCTGCATTGGCCCCGGGATGGAGCTGGAGGACGCCGTGCAGGAAGGCATCATCGGGCTGTTCCGTGCATTGGAAAGCTACGACGCCTGCCGGGATGCTTCTTTTGAAACCTATGCGGGCGCGTGCATTCAGCACGCGCAGCAGGCTGCAAAACGGGCGGCCGGCCGCAAAAAACATCTTCCGCTGAACACCAGCGTACCGCTGGAAGAAAGCACCCCGGCCCCCGGTCCGGAAGAGCAGGCCATTGAGCAGGAGCGCTACAACAGCTGGAAGGCCCGCATGGCAGCGCGCCTTTCTCCGCTGGAACGGCAGGTGCTGGGCCTGTATCTTCAGGGCCTGAGCTATGCCGCCATCGGCGCACAGCTGGGCCGCACCACCAAAAGTGTGGAAAATGCCTTGGGCCGTGCCCGGGCCAAACTGCGGCGCAATCTGCCGTAACCCCTTTGCCAAAAGCCATTGGCTTTTGTATATATGCCCCAGTAGCTTAACATTCAGAGCGTTGGTTCCCCAAAGCCAAAGGTGAACGGTTGAAATCCTTCCGCGGGCAAAAATCTAAAACTAGAGGAGATATCTAGCAATGTTCGAAGACAAGACTTTGGTTTGCAAAGAGTGCGGCAAGGAGTTCGTTTTCACCGCTGGCGAGCAGGAGTTCTACGCCAGCCGTGGCTTTGAGAACGAGCCCCAGCGCTGCAAGGCCTGCCGTGACGCCCGCAAGAATGGCGGCGCTCACACCGGCACCCGCACCATGTACGAGGCTACCTGCGCTGCTTGCGGCAAGGTTGCCCGCGTGCCCTTCCAGCCCCGCGAGGATCGTCCTGTGTACTGCAGCGACTGCTTCGCTAAGATGAAGAACCAGTAAGCATCCGCTTCTGGGTTTGGTCCGGCGCTCTTTGGGGTACCAATCAAATCAATACAGTTCTTTCCAAGGAGGCGCGGCCCTTCGGGGCTGCGCCGCTTTGCGTTTTGCAAAGGGCTTTTTGCGCACGGGCGTCTGCACGCGGCGGGCACAGGCGGGCGTTTTGAATAAAAGACTTGCATTTGGAACAGAATTCGTGTACAATACTGCCTTACAGGGCCTGTTGGGATCATAACGAAGACCAAAGGCCCTTTTTTGCGCAAAAACGGCGCGGCCGGAACAGAGGCTTCTCTGAACGGACTGCGCGGAGAAGGCGCAGCAAGCCCCGGGCCCCGCTTCATGGGGCCTTCTACCGGCGGCGTTTGCCGCCCCGTTCCCACGCCGACCACTGCCAAAGGGGCAGGGCGGCGATGAAGAAGGAGAAAGACAAATGAAGAAACGCATCTTTGCAGCCGCTTTGGCGGCGGCCATGCTGTGCGCTGTACTGAGCGGATGCTCCGGCAGCAGCAGTTCCAGCGCGGCCGCCTCTTCCGCCAGTGAGAGCGCTGCCCCCCAGGCCAACGAGATCACCGTGGGCATTGCCCAGGACCTGGACGAGAGCCTGGACCCCCATGTGGCTGTGGCAGCCGGCACCAAAGAGGTCATGTTCAACGTGTTTGAGGGCCTGATGAAGCCCACCTCTGACGGCGACCTGACCCCGGCCATTGCCGAGAGCTACACCCTCTCGGACGACCAGAAAACCTACACCTTCACCCTGCGTCAGGGCGTGAAGTTCCATAACGGCGAAACCGTGACCGCGGACGACGTGGTCTATTCCATTCAGCGGTGCGCCGATGACACCAACGGTGAGCCTCTGGTTTCCGCCTTCAAGGCCATTGAGTCGGTGGAAAAGGTGGATGACCAGACCGTGGCCATCACCCTGAAAGCGCCGGACAACGAGTTCCTGGCTTACCTCACCACCGCCATTCTGCCCGCCGATTACGACCAGCAGGACACCGCCCCCGTGGGCACCGGCCCCTTCAAGTTCGTCTCCCGCACTGCGCAGGACAGCATTGTGTTGGAGAAGTTTGACGAGTACTGGGGCACCCCCGCCCAGCTGGACAAGGTGACCTTTAAGATCATCGAGAACGCCGACAGCCTGGTGCTGAGCCTCCAGAGCGGCGCCATTGACCTGTGCGCTCACCTGAACAGCACCCAGGTGGCCCAGCTGGACCAGAGCCAGTTCAACGTGCTGGAGGGCACCATGAACCTGGTGCAGGCCATGTACCTGAACAACGCCGTGGCCCCCTTTGACGACGTGCGCGTGCGCCAGGCCCTGAGCTACGCAGTGGACAAGCAGCAGATCATGGACATGATCGCGGACGGCCACGGCGCGGCGATCGGTTCCAGCATGTACCCCGCCTTCGGCAAGTACTTTGTGCCGGAGCTGACCGACTACTACACCCAGAACATCGAGAAGGCCAAGGAGCTGCTCACCGAGGCGGGCTACCCCAACGGCTTTGATATGACCATCACCGTGCCCAGCAACTACCAGCCTCATATGGACACCGCCCAGGTGCTGGTGGAGCAGCTGAAGGCCATCGGCGTGAACGCCACCATCCAGCCCGTTGAGTGGGCCAGCTGGCTGAGCGATGTGTACACCGGCCGCCAGTATCAGGCCACGGTTGTGGGTGTGGATGCTTCCAACATGACCGCCCGTGCTCTGCTGGAGCGCTTCACTTCCACCGCTTCCAACAACTTCATCAACTACAACGATCCTGAGTACGACGCTTTGTTTGCCCAGGCACAGACCACTGCCGACGATGCTGAGCAGACCGCGCTGTACAAGCAGATGGAGACCCGTCTGACCGAAAACGCTGCCAATGTGTACATCCAGGACCTGGCCGACCTGGTTGCCCTGCGCAGCAATCTGGATGGGCTGAACTTCTATCCCATCTATGTTCTGGATCTGTCCACTGTCCATTACGTGCAGTGATGAGCGGGCGCTGAACGCCCGACCCGAAAGGGGGATGACGCCATGAGATATACAGTGAAAAAGCTGACGGCTTTTCTGTTTACCATGGTGGTCGTCTCCCTTTTGACGTTCATCGCCTTCGATCTCATCTCCGGCGACCCGGCACAGGCCATGCTGGGCACCGAGGCCACCCCCGAAAAGCTGGCGGCCCTGCGGGAACAGCTAGGGCTGAACCAGCCGCTGCTGGTTCGCTACGGGCAGTGGCTGGCCGGGTTCTTCACCGGCAACCTGGGTACTTCGTACAACTACAATCTTCCGGTGGGGCAGCTGATCGCCCCCAAGTTGGGGCTGACGCTCTGCCTGAGCTTCCTCGCCTTTGCGCTGACGGTGATCGTCAGCATTCCTCTGAGTATGTGGAGCGCCCGCCGTGCAGGCGGCCGGGCCGATGCGTTGTTCACCGCTCTGAACCAGTTCTTCATGGCGGTGCCACCCTTCTTCACCGGCCTGCTGTTCACCTGGGTGTTCAGCCTGACGCTGGGGTGGTTCGTCCACGGCAAATTTCCCGGCTTTGACCAGGATGTTCCGGGCAGCCTCTGGTATCTGCTGTTCCCGGCCATGGCGCTGGCACTGCCCCGCATTGCCATGACGGTGCGGATGCTGCGCAGCACCATTCTCAGCGAGATGAACAAGGATTATGTGCGCACTGCCATTTCCCGCGGCAACGACTGGAATATGGTTCTGCGCCGCCATGTGCTGAAAAACTCTCTGGTGCCAGTGGTCACCTTCCTGGCCCAGACCATGGCCGAGATCGTGGCCGGCAGCATTGTGGTGGAGCAGGTGTTTGCGGTGCCCGGCCTGGGCCGGCTGCTGATGGCTTCCATCAGCAACCGGGACTACCCGGTGGTGCAGGTCATTGTGGTGATTCTGGCCCTGTGGGTGGTGCTGGCGGGTACGCTGGCCGATGTGATCAACCGGCGCATTGACCCCCGGCTGAATCTGGGAGGTGACGCGCAGTGAAAAAACGGATGAACCGCAGCCCCTATCTGACGGCGGGGCTGATTCTCACCGGCGTGATGGCGGCGCTGATCCTGCTGGGCTTTTTCTGGACGCCCTACGACCCCACGGCGATTTCCGGCTCGGCCAAGTTTTCCGCCCCGAGCTTTGCCCATCTGATGGGAACCGACAACTTCGGGCGGGACATTTTCAGCCGCGTGCTGAAGGGCGCGGGCACTACGGCCGTGATCGCCCTTTCCACCGTGCTGCTGGGCGGCGGCATCGGGGTGCTGGTGGGCGCGCTCACCGGCTACTTCGGCGGCATTGTGGATGAGGTGCTCATGCGCCTGAACGATGCGCTGAATGCCTTCCCCAGCGTGCTGCTGGCTCTGGTGATCGTGAGCGTGCTGGGCAGCGGCAAATACAATGTGATCATTGCGCTGGCCATTGTGTTTGTGCCCAGCTTTGCCCGGGTTTCCCGCACGGCCTTTGCCGCCCTGCGGGACGCCAACTATGTAAAAAGTGCCCGCCTGATGGGGGCCTCGCCCCTGCGTATTCTGACGGTGCAGATCCTGCCCAACACCCTGCACGTGCTGCTGCCGGCTTTTACCATCGGCTTCAACAACGCGGTGCTGGCGGAGGCCTCCATGAGCTATCTGGGCATTGGTGTCAAGCCGCCGGATGCCTCGCTGGGCTACATGCTGTCGGAATCCCAGAGCATGCTCAGCGCGGCGCCCTGGTATGCGCTGTGCACCGGCATGACCATTGTGCTGCTGATTTTCGGCGTGGGCCTCATCGGCGAGGGCATGAACCGCCAGAACAAGGGGGTGGGCTGATGCTGGAGATCAAAGACCTTCATGTAAAATTCCACAACCGCAGCCGGGAGGCCGGGGCGGGCATTTCCCTCACCATCCAGGACGGCGAGATTCTGGGCCTGGTGGGTGAGTCCGGTTCGGGCAAGTCCGTCACGGCCATGAGCGTGGCGGGCCTTCTGCCGCGCCGCCAGTGCAGCTATTCCGGCCAGATCCTGCTGGACGGTACGGACCTGCTGCACCTGTCCCGGGCCCTTCTCCGCACCCGGCAGGGCAAGGAGATCGGCGTGGTGTTCCAGGAGCCGATGAGCGCCATGGACCCGCTGATGAAGGTGGGCGCCCAGGTGGAGGAAACCCTGCTGCTTCACGCCAAGGAGCTGACCGCAGCCCAGCGCCGGGAAAAGGCCATTCAGGCGCTGGCCGATGTGGAACTGCCCGACCCGGAGGGCGTGTACAACAAGTACCCTCACGAACTGTCCGGCGGTATGCTGCAGCGCGCCATGATTGCGGCCGCCATCGTCACCCGGCCCCGGCTGCTGCTGCTGGATGAGCCGACCACGGCGCTGGATGTGACCATTCAGGCGCAGATTCTGGAGCTTTTGAAGAAACTGAACCGGGAATACGGTATGTCCATGCTGTTCATCTCCCACAACCTTCGGGTGGTGCAGAAGCTGTGCAGCCATGTGGCGGTGATGCAGCGGGGCCAGCTGGTGGAGGAGGGGCTCACCGATGCCATCATGCAGGCCCCTCAGCAGGAGTACACCCGCCACCTGATCGCGGCCATTCCCACCCGCAACCGGCCCATGGCCAGAAGGGAGGACGGCCGTGACTGACGAATTGGTATTGGAACTGCAGCACGTGACCAGCGGCTACCACACCGGCGGCCTGCTGTTCAAGGGCGAGTACCAAAAGGTGCTGCACGATGTGAGCTTTCAGGTGCACCGGGGCGAGATCCTGGGTCTGGTGGGCGAGTCCGGCACCGGAAAATCGACCCTGGCCCGCACGATTCTGGGCATGGTAAAGCCGGACGAGGGGCAGGTCATTCATTACACCAAGCGGCCCCAGATGATTTTTCAGGACCCGTACAGCAGCCTGAACCCGGCCTACACCGTGGGCTGGAGCATGGAAGAACCGCTGCGCATTTTCGGCAAGTATGACGCGGCCGAGCGCAAAAAGCGGGTGCGGGAAATGCTGCGCCGGGTGGAGCTGCCGGAAGAATGCCTGGCGGCGAAGCCGGGCGAGCTTTCCGGCGGGCAGCGCCAGCGGGTGAGCATTGCCATCGCGCTGATTCAGCGGCCCCGTTTCCTCATTGCGGATGAACCGGTGAGCGCGCTGGATGTGACCATTCAGGCGCAGATTCTGAAGCTGCTTCGGGAACTGCGGGACGAGCTGGACCTGAGCTATCTGTTCATCAGCCACGATCTGAACGTGGTGTACCAGCTGTGCGACCGGGTGCTGGTAATGAAGCAGGGCCGCATTGTGGAGCAGGGAACCGTGGACGAAATTTTCGACCACCCCCAGCAGGAGTACACCCGCCAGCTTCTGGCGGCGGCCGATTGAACCGGCAGGCACGGAGGTTCGCCGTGCGGCGTTTGCGTGATGAGCAAAACGCATCTCATAAAACATCTTATGAAAGAAGAACGCGAAGAACGCATGAAGCAAGATCGCGTGAAGCATCAGGCACAGCGCCGCCCGGCAACGGGCAGGCTGCTGTGCCTGATTTTTTGTTGGCAGGCCGGGGGTGGAGGGCGAGCAGCAAAGCGGCAGGCGGATGGTGAAGCGGCAGGGGAAGCCCGAAGCGCGGAGAAAACGCGGAGGCTGCCCGGAATTGCTTCCCGCTCTGAAAGCCGGGGCGCAGAAAGCCTGTATTCCGCATATTGAAAAATATGGAAAACTCGAGAAACACGCGGGCGAAAGATTCCATGAAAGATTCTTTAAAAATTTCTGGAGAATTTCAGGAAAATTTTAATACGATTCGCTTGAAAGCAGCAGGAAAAACGGCAGTGGAAGCCCCAAAATGTGAAAATAAACCATCGAATGGACGATGAAAATTCAAAAGTGCAAAAAACTTTGAAAATTTGTGCCGAAAATGCTTGACTTTGACCGGATTCTATGGCATAATAACGAAGTCGTCGGGAGCGAGACACCATGAAGAGCACACATGAGAAGATCGGTTCCTGAGTCTGCCAAGCCTCTGTAGCTCAGTCGGTAGAGCAGGGGACTGAAAATCCCCGTGTCATTGGTTCGATTCCGATCGGAGGCACCATGCGGCTTTAGCTCATCTGGTAGAGCGCCACCTTGCCAAGGTGGAGGTAGCGAGTTCGAGCCTCGTAAGCCGCTCCATATTGAAAAACCGCCAGCGCAATCGCGTTGGCGGTTTTTTGTTGTATCTGCTAAAAGCACGCTGTGTTGCGCGGGGCTGTGTTTCAATGGTATAATGGTGCAAATCCGAAACGCTGCGCGGTGCGCCCCTGCCCCAAAACGGGCCGGGGCGGCACCGGTTCAAGAGGAACGGGCGCCCGGCCGCTTTTAGCCGGGCCAAACCCCGTTTGCGGCCTTCACCGAAACTCAGGGAGGAAACGATATGATCGATTTCAACAAGCCCCCATACGTTGGCAACGAGCTGGAGTACATCCGCCAGGCGGTGGAAAACCGCAAGATCTGCGGCGACGGCCCCTTTACCAAGCGGTGCAATGCCTGGCTGGAAGAGCGGTTCCACGCCCAGAAGGCGCTGCTGACCACCAGCGGCACCACGGCGCTGGACATGGCCATGCTGCTGTGTGAGCTGAAGCCGGGGGATGAGGTCATTCTGCCCAGCTACACCTTCTCCAGCACCGCCACCGCCGCCGTGCTGGCCGGGGCAAGGCTGGTGTTTGTGGATGTGCGCCCGGACACCATGAACATTGATGAGACCAAGATCGAGGCGGCCATCACCGAGCGCACCAAGGTGATCGTGGTGATGCACTATGCGGGCGTGGCCTGCGAGATGGACACCATCATGGACCTGGCCCGGCGCCACGGCCTGATGGTGGTGGAGGACGCGGCCCAGGGCGTGATGAGCACCTACAAGGGCCAGGCGCTGGGCACCATCGGCGATTTCGGCTGCTACTCCTTCCACGAGACCAAAAACTACTCCATGGGCGAGGGCGGCGCGCTCATCATCAACAACGAGGCCTACAACGAGCGGGCCGAAATTCTGCGGGAGAAGGGCACCAACCGCTCCAAGTTCTTCCGCGGCCAGGTGGACAAGTACACTTGGGTGGATTTCGGCGACAGCTACCTGCCCAGCGAGCTGAATGCGGCCTACCTGTGGGCCCAGCTGGAACAGGCGGACGCCATCAACGAGAACCGGCTGGCCACCTGGAAGGCCTACGATGAGGCCTTTGCCCCGCTGAAGGCACAGGGCAAGCTGGAACTGCCGGTGATTCCGGAGGACTGTGTGCACAACGCCCATATGTACTACCTGAAGCTGAAAAACCTTCAGGAGCGCACGGCCTTCATCAATTATATGAAAGAAAATGATGTACACACGGTGTTCCACTATGTGCCGCTGCACAGCGCCCCGGCGGGCCTGAAGTTCGGACGCTTTGCCGGTGAGGATGTGTACACCACCAAAGAGAGCGAGCGCCTGGTGCGTCTGCCCCTCTACTACGGCCTGGAGCAGGAGGACCTGGAAAAGGTCATCCGCCTTGTGTATGCCTTTTTTGCCTATGAGGGCGAGCCGGTGCACCGCTGAGCGGGCCGCCCATGAAACAAGGAGCATCATCCATGAAAAAACTGGCCATCATCGGCGCTTCCTACCTGCAAAACCCACTGATCCTCAAGGCGAAGGCCATGGGGCTTGAAACCCATGTGTTTGCCTGGGCGGCGGGGGACGTGGGCGAAACCACCGCCGACCACTTTTACCCCATCAGCATTGTGGAAAAGGAGCAGATTCTGGAGCAGTGCCGCCGCATCGGCATTGACGGCGTGTGCACCATTGCCTCGGATCTGGCGGCCATCACCGTGAACTATGTGGCAAACGGGCTGGGCCTGTGCGGCAACACCATGGAATGCACCGAAAAATCCACCAATAAGCACGCCATGCGCCTGGCCTTTGAGGCCGGCGGCGATCCGTCGCCCAAAAGCATTCTGGTGCATTCGGCGGCGGAACTGGAGGGCGCAGCGCTGGAGTACCCGGTCATCGTGAAGCCGGTGGACCGCTCCGGCAGCCGGGGCATCACCAGGGTGGAGGGCCCCGCGGGCCTTGCTGCCGCCATTGAAAACGCCAAGGGGCAGGGCTTTGAAAAGGCCGCCCTGGTGGAGGAGTTTGCCGCCGGGCAGGAATACAGCGTGGAGTGCATCTCCTATCAGGGGCAGCACCACTTTCTGGCCATGACCAAGAAATTCACCACCGGAGCGCCCGGCTTTGTGGAAACCGGCCACATTCAGCCGGCCCCGGTGCAGCCGGAGCAGCTGGCCGCCGTGAAGCAGGTGGTGTTCCACGCGCTGGATACGCTGGGCATCCGGAACAGCGCCTCCCACTCGGAGCTGAAAATCTCCCCGGCGGGGACGATTCGCCTCATTGAGATCGGCGGGCGCATGGGCGGCGACTTCATCGGCAGCAGCCTGGTGGAGCGCTCCACCGGTGTGGACTTTTTGCGGGCGGTCATTCAGG
>JABLTO010146587.1_pt1 | contig 10233 bp, 6 predicted proteins | sample 7160091 | NCBI WGS metagenome assembly JABLTO01 (sample SAMN14651225, study PRJNA627086) | human gut metagenome | isolation source: feces | host: Homo sapiens
AGCCCCGCGATGCCATCCGGCTTCCTGCGCCTTGTACGGGCTGTAAACGGGGCACCGGCCCGCCGCTTGCCCCTGCCCTACGCAGCTGCCTGCCGAGGGCGGGGCCCTCTCCCCGGGAAGTGCAGGGGAACTTGCAAACGCGGCGGTTCTCCTGCAAATCGCCCACCGTCATTCAATTTTCGGGCATTTTTCCTGCCGGACGGCCTAAAACCCCCGTGAAAACGCAGGAAAAAATTTTTCGTCTTGCGTTTTTTGCCCCAAAAGACTTGATTTTCCGGCCGCACTTCGCTATGATAAAGGGGAATACTTTATCGAAAAGAGGGACCGGCCATGACACAGGACCTGCTTCAGCTGATCAGCGATGAAATGAAAGGCTTCTCCAAGGGGCAACGGCGCATCGGCGCGTTTATCCTGGAGCACTACGATAAAGCCGCCTTTATGACCGCCGCCAAGCTGGGCGAAACGGTGGGCGTCAGCGAATCCACCGTGGTGCGGTTTGCCGCCGAGCTGGGCTTCGAGGGCTATCCCCAGCTGCAAAAATCCCTGCAGGATATCATCCGCAACCGGCTCACCACCGTCCAGCGCATGGAGATCATCGATGAACAGCTCTCCGGCGGGGTGGATGTACTGCACCGGGTCATGTCCTCCGATGCCGATAAGATCCGCCGCACGCAGGAGGAGATCGACCCCAAGGACTTCGATACCGTCATCGATTCCATCATCAGCGCCCGGCGCATCTACATTTTGGGGCTGCGCTCCTCCGGGGTCCTGGCGGGATTTTTGTCCTTCTACTTCAACCACATCTTCGAGGACGTGGTGAACGTCGGGGCGGCGCAGGGCGAGACCTTCGAGCAGATGCTGCGGATCGGGCCGAACGACGTGCTCATCGCCATCAGCTTCCCCCGCTATTCCCAGCGGACGCTGAAGGCGGTGCACTATGCCAAAAAGCAGGGTGCCTGCATCATCGGCATCACCGATTCCACCAGTGCGCCGCTGGCCGGGATGGCCAACCACGTGCTGCTGGCCCGCAGCGAAATGGCGTCCTTTGTCGATTCGCTGGTGGCGCCCATGAGCCTGCTCAATGCCATTATTGTGGCGGTGGGACTGCGCAAAAAGCACGAGACCAGCAACACCTACGCCATGCTGGAGCGCATCTGGAGCGAGTATGACGTTTACGAGAAAAACGAGGAGATCCATTCTGCCCCATGAGAAACGAATTTGACCGCATTGTAGTGGGCGGCGGCGCAGCGGGACTGTTTGCGGCCGGCTGGGCCGCCAAAAACGGCCTGCGGGTGCTGGTGCTGGAACGGCGGGAGCGTCCCGCGCGAAAAATACTGGTGACCGGCAAGGGCCGCTGCAATGTGACCAACAACTGCACCCCGCAGGAATTCATAGCGGCGGTGCGGCGCAACCCCCGCTTTTTGATGAGTGCCGTCTATGCCATGACCCCGCAGGACGCCATGGCCTGCTTTGAGGGGCTGGGCGTGCCGCTGAAAACCGAGCGGGGCAACCGGGTATTCCCGGTAAGCGACCGTGCGATGGATATTGCCGATGCGCTGGTGCGGTTTGCCCGGCAGGGCGGGGTACAGATCACACAGGGGACGGCGGACGGGCTGCTGCTGCGGGACGGCGCCGTGACCGGCGTACGCACCGGGGCGGGCGAGGAATACTTCGCGCCGCTGACCATACTGGCGACCGGCGGCAAAAGCTACCCCGCCACCGGCAGCGACGGCAGCGGCTATGCGCTGGCGGCGGCCGCGGGACATACCATCATCCCGCCGCGGGCCTCACTGGTGCCCATCATATGCGAAAATACGGACAAGCAGTTTTCGGCACTGATGGGGCTTTCGCTGCGCAATGTGACGCTGAACCTCATCCAAAAGAAAAACGGCAAGGTGCTGTACAGCGAGCTGGGCGAGATGCTGTTTACCCATTTCGGCATCAGCGGGCCGCTGGCGCTGACCGCCAGCAGCTACATGGAAAACCCCACCGACTACCGCATTACGGTGGACTGCAAGCCGGGGCTTTCCGCCGAGCAGCTGGACGCCCGGCTGCTGCGGGATTTCGGCGAGAGCCCCAACCGGGCCTTCGGCAATGCCCTGGAGGCGCTGCTGCCCCGTTCCCTCATCCCGGTGGTGGTGGCGAAAAGCGGCATCCCGGGCGACCGGCGGGTGAACCAGCTGACCCGGGAGGACCGGCAGCGGCTGGGGGCACTGATCAAGGCGTTCCCGCTGACCCCGCAGGCGCTGCGCCCCATCGAGGAGGCGGTGATCACCGCCGGCGGGGTGAGTGTGAAAGAGATCGACCCCCGCACCATGCAAAGCCGGCTTGTAAAGGGGCTGGCCTTTGCGGGCGAGGTGATGGATGTGGACGCCGTGACCGGCGGCTACAACCTGCAAATCGCGTGGAGCACCGGCTACCTGGCCGGCACCGCCGCGGTATGATATGAAATTTCGGGTCTGTGCGGGGTCCCGGCCCGCCCGCCGCCCCGTCCCGTGCCCCGGCCTGGGTCGGGCGCGCCCCCCCTGCGGGGGGCGCCCTTCGGGAGCCGAAGGCTCCCGTGCGGGGCCGCCCGACCCCGCCTTCCGGCTCATTCTGCCGTTATTATAGCACACTTTCCCCGCCGGGCGCTACATCATTCACGGAAAGTTAACACTTCCCCTATTGCGTTTGGTATTTTTTGCGGTAAAATAAGAGCAGAGCTCGCCGACCGACCGGTCGGTCGGTACATTTTATCCCCGGAAATGGAGTCTTTCCCTATGCTATCTCGCTTCAGCGTAAAAAAGCCGATGACGGTATTCGTCGCAGTGGTGCTGGTGCTTATTCTCGGCGTCATGTCCTTCATCAATATGACCACCGACCTGCTGCCGAATATGGACCTGCCCTATGCCGTCGCCTACACCACCTACATCGGGGCCAGCCCGGAGCAGGTGGAGCAAAGCGTGACCAAACCGATGGAAAGCGCCCTTGCGGCCACCAGCGGCCTTAAAAACATCACCAGTGTCTCGCAGGAAAATGTCAGCATCGTCGTGATGGAATTTGAGGAAGGCACCGGCATGGACAGCGCCATGATCGAAATGAACGCCGCCCTCGATCAGCTTTCCGGCTCCCTGCCCGATGCCGCCGGCAGCCCCATCCTGATGAAGATCAATCCCGATCTGCTGCCCATTATGGTTCTGGCGGTGGATAGCGACAGCATGGCCCGGCAGGAGCTTTCGGAATTCACCACCTCCACCGTCATCCCGGCACTGGAACGGGTGGACGGTGTTGCCTCTGTTTCCGGCAGCGGCCTTTTGGAAAGCCAGATCCGCATCGAGCTGGATCAGTCCCGCATCGACGCCCTCAATGAAAAGGTGCTCACCGCCATCGACGGCTCCCTTGCCGATGCCGAAAAGCAGCTAAAGGCCACCCGCAAGCAGATCACCGAGGGCAAAAAGAAGCTGGAGGAGCAAAGCGGCACCGCCTATGCGCAGCTGGTAGCCGCCGCCGGGCAGCTCTCCGGCATCAAGGATCAAACCACCATCGGCTCTACCCTCAATTCCGCCGAGGTAAAGGCATTACAGGCCGTACTGGACCAGTACGACGCCATGGTAAAGCTGCAAAAGGACTACAATGACGCCGAGACCGCCGCCCGGGAGCGCGGTGCGGCAGTCTACGCCAAGCTGCAGCTTTTGCAGACCACCCGCACCACCCTGCGCGCCAATCTGAAGGCCGCCGAAAACAGCCTGAAGGCTGCCGATGCCGCCCTGAAGGAGCTGGGCAGCAAAAGCGCCGTGGAGCAGGACCTGAAAAACGCCACGGACAGCCGCAACGCGGCACAAGCCGAATACGAGGCGGCGCTGGCAGCGGCTTCCTCCCGCCTAGAGGACGAGGACGATGCCGGCTGGCAGGAGCTTGCGGCGCAGGCAGCCGCCAAGCAAAGCGAGATCGACACGCTGGAGCAGGAGGTCGCCGAGCTGCAGGCACGGCTGGATACCGCCGGTGAGCTGGAACGCCCGGCACTGCAGGCACAGCTTGCCCAAAAGGAAGCGGCACTCGCCGCCGCCAAGACAGAACTGAAAACCGTAGAGGCGCAGCAAACCACCTATCTGGAAAAAAACGATGCCGCCACCGCCGCCGCTGCGCAAAAACGGGAAGCGGCAGGGCAGGAGCTGATGCAGGCGCAGGCACGCCTGACCGCCTACGAGCAGGCGGAGCAGACCCTTGCCGATGCCAAAGCCGAGGTGCGGCAGGCTTCCGATGCGCTGGAGAGCAATACGCAGGCAATTTATGACCTGCTGGGCGAAGCCGAGGGCAAAAAGTGGATCGAGAGCCACGACAAGGTACAGGATGACTACGGCACCATCGCCGAGCTGAACGCCGCCATTTCCGCCATCGAGCCGAGAATTCCGGAGCTGAAAAAGGAGCTGGAAACCGCCAAGGCCAGCCAGAAGGAGCTGGACGCCGCCCTTTCGGAGCTGGATAAGGCGCAGTCCCAGCTGGAGACCGGCAAGCTGGAGCTTTCGCAGCAGCTAATTCTGGCCACGGTGCAGCTGCAGCAGGCGGAGCAGGCTCTCAATGAAGCCGAGGAGCAGTTCCGTCAGCAGCGGGACGCCGCCTACAAGGCCGCCGGGCTGGACGGCATCCTGACCCAGTCCGCCGTTTCGCAGCTTTTCATGGCGCAGAATTTCTCCATGCCCGCCGGCTATATCCAAAGCGCCGACGGCCGGCTCACCCTCAAGGTCGGGGATAAATTCGCCGACCTGCAGGAGCTGGAAAACTGGGTGCTGTTCGATTATTCGGTGGGGGACGTGGGGCAGATCCGTCTTTCGGATATCGCCGACATCCGGCTGGCCGATAATGCCGGGGAGCTTTACGCAAAAATAAACGGCAATGACGGGGTGCTGCTCACCGTGCAGAAGTCCTCGGTGGCCTCCACCTCCGGCGCCTGCCGGAACCTCTACGACACCATGGAACGGCTGGAGGAAAAATACGAGGGGCTGCACCTTACCGCCTTGAGCGACCAGGGCCAGTACATCGACCTTGTCATCCGCTCGGTTTTGCAGAACCTCCTGTTCGGCGCACTGCTTGCCACCGCCATCCTGCTGCTTTTCCTGCGGGATCTCCGTCCCACCGTCATCGTGGCGTTCAGCATCCCCATCAGCCTGCTTTTTGCGGTGGTGCTTATGTATTTTACCGGCGTCACCCTCAATATCATCTCTCTTTCGGGGCTGGCGCTCGGCGTCGGTATGCTGGTGGATAACAGCATCGTCGCCATTGAGAATATCTACCGTCTGCGCCAGCTGGGGTACAATGCCGCCACGGCGGCGGTTCACGGCTGCCGCCAGATCGCCGGGGCCATCACCGCCAGTACCCTTACCACCGTCTGCGTCTTTGTTCCCATCCTGTTTACCGGCGGCCTTACCCGCCAGATCTTCGCCGATATGGGGCTGACCATCGCCTATTCGCTGGGGGCCAGCCTGCTGGTCGCCCTTACGCTGGTGCCCGCCCTTTCGGGCAAGATCCTTACCGGGGACGCCGCCGGGAAGAAGCCTAACCGGCTGCTTTCCCGCATGATGGAAAGCTACGAAAAGCTGCTGCGGCTGGTGCTGCGGCATAAGGCGCCCGTCCTGCTGGGGGCGGTGGCGCTGCTGATCGTCAGCGGGCTGCTGGCGGTGGGCATGGGCACCGCCTTTATGCCGGAAATGGACAGCCCGCAGGTTTCGGTGTCCATTGAAATGCCGGAGGACGCCACCACCGCACAGGGCCGGGAAATGTGCGATACCGTCATCGACCGCATCCTTTCGGTGGACGGGGTGGATACCGTCGGCGCCATGGAGGGTAAAACCATGATGGGCGGCGGCGACCTTTCCCTGTATGTGCTGCTGCAGCAGAAGCGCAGCGGCTCCAGCCAGCAGATCGCCAAGGAGATCGAGGCGGCCTGCACCGACCTTGATTGCACCGTCACCGCCAACGGCTCCACCATGGATATGAGCATGATGACCGGCGGCAGCGGCATCCGGCTGGCCGTGACCGGCGACGATATGGATACCCTGCGGAGCGCCGCCGCCGAGCTGGCCCGGGCCGTTTCCGCAGTGGAGGGGGTCGCATCGGTCAGCGACGGGCAGGAGGAAAACAGCACCGAGGTGCGCATCACCGTGGATAAGGCCAAGGCCGCCGAGTATAACCTCACCGTGGCGCAGGTCTATCAGCAGGTGGCCGCCGCCGTGCTTTCGCAAACCACCGCCACCGATATCACCGTAAACGGCAGCGACCTGCCGGTGGTGGTCGTGCCGGATGACCGGGACATCACCACAAGGGAAACGCTGGAGGAGCTGGAGCTCACCGGCACCCAAAATCAGCAGGACTGCGAGGTGCGCCTTTCCGAGATCGCCGCCGTTACCGAAGCGGCGTCCTCCGCCGCCATCCACCGGGAAAACCAGTCCCGCACCGTCACCGTCACCGCCCAAATCGCCGATGGCTACAACATCGGCTTGGTGAGCCGTGAGGTGGAAAAGCTGCTGGCCGACTACCAAATGCCGGAGGGCTGCAGCTATGCCTTCGAGGGTGAAAACGAAATGATCCGCTCCACCATGGGCGACCTTGCCCTGATGATCGCACTGGCCGTTGCCCTGATCTATCTCATCATGGTGGCGCAGTTCCAGTCGCTGCTTTCGCCGTTCATCGTGCTGTTCACCATCCCGCTGGCCTTTACCGGCGGTCTGCTGGGGCTGTGGATCACCGGCAAGGAGCTTTCGGTCATCGCCATGCTGGGCTTTTTGATGCTGGCGGGCGTGGTGGTCAATAACGGCATCGTCTTTGTGGATTATGTCAATCAGCTGCGGCTGGAGGGCAGGGAGCGCACCGAGGCGCTGGTTCAAACCGGCTGTGACCGCATCCGCCCCATCCTGATGACCGCACTGACCACCATCTTCGGCCTTGTCACCATGGCGCTGGGGCTGGGCTCCGGCGGCGATATGCTGCAGCCGCTGGCCATTGTGACCATCGGCGGGCTGGCCTATGCCACGCTGCTTACCCTGTTCATCGTCCCCGCCGTCTATGATATTTTCCTGAAAAAGGACCCCAAGAAGGTCGTCATTGAGGAGGTAGAAGAATGAGTATGCCCGAGAAAAAAGCCGCCGTGTTCCGTGCCGTACTGCACCTGCTGCGGCAGGGCCGCCCGCTGGGGGACCTGAAGGTCTCCGAGATTGCCGAGGCGGCGGGCATCGGCAAGGGTACCGTGTATGAATATTTCCCCTCCCGGGAGGAGCTGCTGCGGGACGCCATGCAGTACAGCCGGGCGCAGGGCTTTGCGGAGCTTTACGAGGCCATTTCCACCGCCGAGGGCTTTGCGGGCCGCTGGCGTGTGATAGAGGAGACCGCCCGCCAGCTGATGCAATGCGGTTCGGTGTTCTTTTCCCAGATGTCCTCTGCGGGGTTCCCGCAGGCCGCCCTGCAGGATATTTGCGGCGGGCCGCAGGAACGGGCCGATACTCGCCGGATGATCGGGGAGATCATGACCTGCCTGACCGCCGCCGCCGTGGAGGAGGGCCTTGCCCCCCGGATGCCCGAGCCCGAGTACCTTTCGATGGTCGGGGCGGGCTGCATCAGCGGTATTCTGCTGCGCTGCGCCCTTTCCGAGGCGCCGCAGGAGACCTTTGCCGCCGCCATGGAGGACACCCGCAAAATCTATCTGGCCGCCCTGCAGTGACCCCTCCCGGCTGCTGCAGGGGGCCGGTTCGGGGCGCAGCCCCGGCGATGCGGAGCATCGCCGGGCCTGCGGCCCGACTGCGCCCCGGGCAGCTGCGTGGGGATATTACAGCAGGAATGCCAGCGAGGTGGCCAGCAGGATGAGGTTCCATACTAAAGTGACGGCGTGGGAGAGACCGGGCCAGCGGCGGGTAAAGCGCGCCATCAGGGGGGTGGCTGCCCCACTGCACAGGTATGCGCTGGCCAAAAGCAGCAGCCAGTGGGTCTGGAGCAGGTACAGGCAGCTTTGGTTGGCGGCAGCGGCGCCGCCCAGCCCCAGCATGACCCGTAGAGAGGCCGCAGAGGCGGAAAGGCTGCTGCCGCAGTACCAGCAGAAGGAGATGAGGATGGCGATAAAGGTGTAAAGGCGGCAGAGGTAGGGCGGGATTTTTTCCACGTGGCGTTCGATGTAGAGAACCTCGAAGATGATGAACAGCCCCAAAAAGGCGCCCCACACCAGATAGTTGAGGTTGATGCCGTACCACAGGCCCATCAGCATGGTGATGAGCAGGATGTTGACCGAGGTGGAAAGCGGCCCGTTATCCTCGGCGCCCAGCGCCTGATAAACATACTTGCGGACGAAGCGGTTGGCAGAGATATTGAACCGGCCGAAGAAATCCGCCACCGAGGAGCTTTGCAGCGGGTGGTGGAAGTTTTCCGGCAGGTCCAGCCCGAAGATGGCGCCGGTGCCCCGGGCCATATCGCTGTACCCCGAAAGGGTGAAATAGATGTAGAAGATATAGCACAGCACGTGCAGCCAGGTGCCCAGCACCGTCACCTGCAGGGAAAGCAGCGTTTCCCACTGGGCGATGAGCTGCTGCAGGGAAGCGGCCAGGATGACGATTTTGGCAAGGCCCCGCAAAAACTGTACCATTCCCCGGGTGATGCCCTCGGCGGTCATTTGAAGATGCTCCAGCTGGGGGATGAACTGCTGTGCCGAAACGATGGGGCCGATGGGCAGCTTGCCGAAGAAGCAGCAGAACACCCCGTAGCGGATGGGGTCATCGATGGGGTCACATTCCATGTGGTAGAGGTCGATGAGGTAGCCCACCGAGGTAAAGGCGGCGATGGTGATGCCCACCGGCAGCATCAGCCGGCCAAGCTCGGTGAGGACGGAGCAGAGGACGGCCAGCGCGATGTCCTTGGCGACGGCGGCCAGCAGGATGGCGTGCGCCCGGGGGTGTGCCATGGCGATGGGCCGGGCAAGGAGGTAATCCGGGACGGTGACGGCCAGCAGCAGCAAAAGACACAGCGGCGAGAGCAGCCCCACGAACAGCAGGGAGTAGCAAAGCAGGAAGATGCGGCGGCCGGCCCCGCGCAGGAAATAGTAAAGCAGCCCGCCGGCCGGCAGGAACACGAATAAAAATCCCAGTGAGGTAAGCGGCATGGCGGGTGTTCTCCTTTCCTTGGTGTGGTGGGTGCAGGGGGATGGGTGCGGGGCGCCCCGCGCCCCCCGCAGGGGGGCGGCGATGATGCGGAGCATCATGGCCTGCGGCCGTACCGGCACCTTGCAGAGACCAAATATCCAACGGAGGAAAAACCATGAGCCAGAATAAACATTCCGAAGCGCAGCGCCGCCGCACCTTTAAGCGGGTGCGGGGTGTGATCCTGATCCTGCTGGTGGTGGGGCTGATCGTGTGGGGCGTGACGGCGCTCATCCGGCGGGGCGGCGAGCAGCCCGACCCCACCCCTGACCCCAACGCAGGGCAGCAGACCGAGCAGCCCGGCGGTCTGCCGGAGCCTGACCCCAAGCCCGATCCGAGCCCCGAGCCGGGCAACACCGGACTGACCAACCCCGGCAGCGACGACTGGCGCACCATCCTGGTAAGCGCCAAGTACCCGCTGGCCGAGGAGATGGAGATGGAGCGTGAGACGGTGGGATGGCCGGTGGACGCACGCATCGCGCAGCCGCTAAAGGACTTTTTGGCGGCGGCCAAGGCGGACGGCTACACCCTGCAGGTCATCAGCGGGTACCGCACCTTTGCGCGCAGCGCTGTGCTGCTGGAAAACGAGGTGCAGGCGCAGATGAAGTATAACGGGTACAGCCGGGAAAAGGCGGAGCAGGTGGCGGCCACCCGCGTGGCGCCTCCCGGAACGAGTGAGCACAACACCGGACTGGCGGTGGATATCCTTTCCGGGGACTACTACAACCATCACAGCCAGATCGAGGAGTCCTTTGAGTACGACGCCGAGGCGGCCTGGATGAAGGCGCACTGCGCCGAGTACGGGTTTATCCTGCGGTACCCCAAGGACAAGCAGGATGTGACCGGCATCATATTTGAGCCGTGGCACTTCCGGTATGTGGGGGTGGAGATTGCGACCTACATTATGCAGAACGGGCTGACGCTGGAGGAGTACCTCGGCGTGGCGTGAAAACGGGTTTTTGACCCCGGCGGCGGCCGGGGTCTTTCCTTTGCGGCGGGTTTGTGGTACAATTCGGTATTGTGGAACAGGCGAGACGGCCTGCCCGGGAGAGGCGGCGGGGGCGGGAGGGCGCAGCCCCGG
>JABLTO010184234.1_pt1 | contig 10226 bp, 2 predicted proteins | sample 7160091 | NCBI WGS metagenome assembly JABLTO01 (sample SAMN14651225, study PRJNA627086) | human gut metagenome | isolation source: feces | host: Homo sapiens
ATGCTGCATTGAATTCATTTGCTACTGCTGGTACTACTTTTGCTAATTCTTCTTCACTTACATTGTTTGCTACTTCTACTGCAATTGATAATGCTACTTTATTTACTGTTGATACTGCTGATTTTTCTGTTCCTAATAATATTTCTAATCCAGCATGTTGTGTGAATGCTCCGATTTCTACTTCAACACCATTTTCTACTCCGATTTTCTTGAATTGTGTTGAATCCATGATTACATTCAATACATTGCGTGTTGCTTTTTGTAAATCTCCTAATGGAAGTGTTACTCCTGTTGCTGCTGCAATTGATGCTGATGATCCACCTGGCATGATCAAGTCATTTCCGGCATGCATTGAGTTTACTGGTGTTGATTGTCCTCCACCCCAGTCTGTCATGATCAATCCGTTGAATCCCCATTCTCCTCTTGCTAAGTCTGTACATAGATCATAATCATCTGCTGCTGGCATTCCATTATTTAAGTTGTATGATGTCATGATTCCTAATGGATTTGATGTTTCTACTGCAATTTCAAATCCTTTTAAATAGATTTCTCTTAATGCTCTTTCACTGATTGTATTATTTACTGCATTACGATTGTTTTCTTGGTTATTTCCTGCATAGTGTTTGATTGTTACACCGATACCTTCATGGCTTTGTACACCAATTGTTGTTGCTGCAGCTGTTACACCAGCTACCAATGGATCTTCTGAATAATATTCAAAGTTACGTCCACATAATGGATTTCTATGAATGTTCATTCCTGGAGCTAGCCACATTGTTACTCCCATTTCTACCATTTCTTCTCCAATTGCATTTCCAAATTCTTCTGCAACATCTTTATCCCAGCTTTGTGCGATTAATGTTCCGATTGGGAATGCTGTACAATATTGATAATATGTTGTTCCATTTTGTGTATAGCTTTGTGTAATACGGATTCCTGCTGGTCCGTCTGCTAATACGATGTTTGGAATTGTTCTTGTTTCATAATATCTACCTGTTGTTTCTCCAGCTGCTCCACGCACTGAGTTACTTTGAGCTCCAATGATTGGAGTACTGCTTCCTCCCCAACCAATACCTTCAACAATGTAAGACATTTCTTCAATACTTAAACTTGCTAAGAATTCTTCCATACTTACTTTTCCTTGATATACATCAAGTAATGTTGGATTATCCAATGTTTTTTCTACTACAACGATATTTTCTTCATAAGGTTCAATCAATTGACTTGGTGTAGTATTATTTCCACTTGGATTTCTTGTATAACGAGGATTTGCTTCTTGATCTACTGCTTCATAATCACTATCTGGATATACATATGTTGTTACGCTTTCATCATCGTATTCAGAAGCATTGTTTTCTGTCTTAATAGCAGCTGCATTTAATGTAAATCTTTCTGCAGCGGCAATTTCTTCTGCCTCTCCATCATATGTATATGGTGCTGCATCACTGTTTGATAAAATATCAATTTCTTCATCCTGCACCATTTGATTACTCAATTGTTCTGTTGTAGCTGTAGTATCTAATGTAATCACTCCAGCAACACTTGTGTTTCTTGAACTGTTTCCTACACGCACAACATAATCTCCAGCTTCCATAATATAAGCGGCTCTATCTTGTGAATATGAAGACATTTCTGTTGTTTTATATGATACTGTTAATGTTTGTGATTCTCCAGGTTTTAATTCATCTGTTTTTTCATATGCTGCTAATTCTTGGTATGGTTTTTCTAATTCACCATCAGGAGCAGAGAAATATACTTCAACTACTTCTTTTCCAGAATATTCAGTTCCAACATTTGTTACCCTTACATCAACTGTAACATTTTCAGCATCAACTGTAACATCTGTCACATCTAAATTGAAGTCTGTATATGATAAACCATATCCAAATTCATATGCTGGTGTTACATTAAATGTATCGAAATAGCGATATCCTACATAGATATCATCTGTGTAATCTTCTTGTGTTATATTACCATCATTACTGCTGAATGTTTCAGATGATGGATAATCTTCATAGTTTACTGCCCATGTATCAGTTAATTTTCCAGATGGAGAAACTTCACCGTTAAGTACTTTAACAACAGCATCTCCACCGCGCATTCCTGCTTGTGACATTAAGAATAATGAATCTAATCCTTCGATTTCATTAAAGAATTTTGTATCAATAACTCCACCTACATTCAATACCACAATAGCATTTTCAAAGTTAGCTGCTACTTTTTCTAAGTTAGCTCTTTCAATATCTGATAATTGATAATCACCAGTTGTATTTGTTCTATCTCTACCTTCACCAGAATTACGTGCAATTACATAAACTACGGTATCTGTTCCATTGACTTTAGCTTCTTCAATTTGGGCATCTGTAATTTCTGTCTCATCTACAAATGGAGCTCCCCACATTCCGCCACCATTTCCACCGTTTTCATCAAAATATGTTTCGTATTCACTTAACCAGCTTTCAGAAGTAACATTATATCCAGCATTTTTAAATCCATCCCATACTGTTACTACAGAACGCTGATTAACATCTCCAGAACCAGTTCCACCTTTAACAGTAGCAACAGCTCCTTTACCAAATAAAGCAATATTTCCACTTTTTGCCATTGGAAGCACATTATTTTCATTTTCTAATAAAACCATACCTTGGGTAGCTAAATTCATAGAAAGTTCAGCATTTCTTTCTTCACGTGAAGAAATACTACCATCAATTGTCTTTGCAAATGCAGGTATTGCACTAGTTACTGCAAGTGCCATAGACATTGAAGTCGCTAAAACTCGTTTACAAGTCTTTTTCATATATTTTCTCTCTCCTCCTATAATTAACCGTAATATACTGTCAACCAGTTATAACGAATGCGCGCTTTTCATTAAAAAAGGCACTAGCAATACAAAGCAAATATAAAAAGCAAAACTTTTTATAAATCTTAGTATAGCTAATGCCTGCCTTACCAGTTACACACTATATACAATCTTTACATTATTAATCATACTCTAGAAAGCGCTTTCTGTCAATTGGCAAATATTAAATTTTAGGATTTTTTATTTTTTTATCCACAATTTTTACAAAATTCTCTTGATTTTATAATTTAAATCATCATTCAATTCTTTAAAATATTACAAATTTTAATATAAAAAGCTATCTTCATGTTATAAATACTCATAACTGAATGATAGCTTTTCATTTATTGTGAGAGAAAATTATTTAACTATTATTAATTAGATTCTTTTCTTTTCTTATTTGCAACTAATACCATTGAAGCTAATGCTAATCCTGCAACTGGATATACAAAGTTTACTGTATCTCCTGTATTAATTGCACTTTCTTTTCCACCATCAACACTAGTTGAAATATTTGGTTTAATTACTTCAGCAGGTAGAGATGGTTTTACTTCTAATCCGGCAATAGCTGCTTCTATTGCTGCTTGTGCATTAGCAACTTCAGCTTCTGTTGCTTCTGGATTATCTAATACTGCTTGTACGTTGCTTAATGTTTCTTGCAATACATTCCATGATTCAGCTGTATAACTAGCTGCATTTAAACCTTGGGCTTTATTAATTAGGTCATTTAATAAGTCTTTATTTGGTTTTAATCTTAAGTCTAAGAAAGCTTTTACTAATTCTGTAAATACTTCATCAACTTCATCTTGCATTGCGTTTTCATCAGCTAATACATCATTTGCTTTTTCTAATACTGGCAACATTGCACTCCATGTTGATTCAATGTATTTACTTTCATCTAAACCATTGATTTGATCTACTTGTTTTTGTAATGCTGTTTTGTCACCTTTATAGAATTCTAACATATGCATTGCACTTGCTAGACGATCAAATGCGTTATTTACTTCTTCCTGAGTAGCTTTTTCATTGCTGTAAACTGCTTTAGCATTTTCTAATGCTTCATTGAATTCAGTTACTACTGCAGGCACTACATTTTCTAAATCTGCAGCTTCAGCCATATCAATAGCTATAGCTAATGCTGTCTTATTAGCTTTATCAATTAAAACAACTTCTACTTCAACACTATCATCTGGCATTACAAATGTACCAGTATAACCATTATCTGTCGCGCTTACTGTAATTGAAGTTCCGTTTACTTTAACATCTGTTAATACTTTTTTACTACTAATATCTGAAATATTGATAGTTACAACTTTTCCTGCTTTTGATGAATCAATTACATTACCTTCACTATCAGTAAATTCAACTTTTGCATTGTCACCTAAATTATCGCTTAGACTAATATCATAAGCTTTATCTTCTCCGAAAATTACTACGATATCATGAGCTTTATCTACATTTTCTAAAACGATTGTATTTGTTCCAGGAACAAAGTCAGCAACTGGTTCACCATCTACTGTCACAGCTACAGTTTTATAACCATCATTTGGTGCTACTTCTAATGTAAAGTTTTCACCATATTCAACATCAAAGTCACTTGTTACTAAAGAACCTTCACCTTCAACTGTAACGTTTTGAGTTAAGATCTTACTAAAATCAAAGTAATCAACATTAGCAACATATGCTTTATTTGCATCAACAGAATCATTTCCTACAAATGTAAAGTATACATCATGTAATCCTACAAATTGTTCTTGTACATCTTCTGGAATATCCACTGTTGTTGTAACATAATTACTCCATCCACCAGTATGAGTAGTACCTACTGTAAATAGTGCATCACCATCTCGAGAATCTAAGCGAACTTCGATTTCACCATTTTGACATCCATCACTATTTTGAACAGAATATCTTACTTCTAACTGATTTGGTGCTACTGCAAAGTCTACATCTCTATATCCAACCCATGTAGCCTTTTTAACTCCACCAATGTTAGGACCGTCATTTACAATACTGCTATGACTTGTATCATAAGTTTCTGCTTCAATTTTAGCTAAACCGTCTCTAATATTTGAAATACGATTTAAAATGTTTTGTAAAGCTGTATATTGAGCAACGATTTCATCTTGAGTAGCATCAGGATCATCAACTACTGCTTGTGCTGCTGCAATACCATCATTTAACAATTGTTTAACAGCTTCACCTAAATTTGTTTGATCTACTGCTTTAGCAGATTCAATTACTTTACTTAATAAATCTTTATCAATAGCTGAATAATCATTAGTATAACCAATTAATTCAACTTCTGATAATGTAGTTCCACCTTTTAGTGATAGTTTATAATATTGGTATCCATTTGTACCATCACTACTAAATGGACGAGTATATCTACCCCATTCAAATTCTACGTTTTCTCTACTTGAAAGTTCAGACCAAGTTTCACCATCATTTGATCCATATAATACAAATGAATCTGGTGCATCAGCTTGTTGATCTTTTGTAGATGTTAAAGTTAACATATTAACTTTAACTGGTCTAATAAAGCTATAATATAAATCAGTATCTTCAGTAAATGTTGCTGCATTATTTGAATTATTATCAAATAAATTAGTAATATTAGTAATTCCTTTTCCAGCAACTGTATCTCTGTTTACATTAGTACTGAAATCTTCTTGAACATTTAAATTTGCAACTGTTAAATCTTCTTGTGGGTTTGGTAAATCTGTTCCACTAGTAAGTGAAGTTCCTTCACCTTCAATTCCCCATTCTTTATTAGGTGTAGATCCCATATTAAATACGATTTCTCCACCATTAGTTAATGTTTCTGAAGAAATAAAACTTGAATTATAAGCTTCACCATTAACAGTCATTGATTGAATATAAACATTATCATCACTGTTATTGTTAGCTTTAATTGTCATTGTTTTACCATTTTCTAAGTGAATTGTTGCTTCTTCATATAATGGAGAACCAATTGCAAATTCACCACTACCCATATTTACTGGGAAGAATCCTAATGATGATAAAACTTGCCATCCACTCATTTCACCATTATCTTCATCACCTATATAACCTTGTCCAAAATCTGCACCAACATAACATCTATGTAATACATCTCGAACTAATGCTTGTGTTTTCCATGGTTGTTTAGCGTAATTATACATATAGATAATTCCGTGTGATGGTTGATTACTATGACCATATTGTCCTAGTTTAACTTCACGTGCTTCTCTTTGTTCATGAATACCACCAACTCCATCAACAGCGTTATAACCATTGTAAGTTCCTTTTGTTGTAAAGATAGTATCCATTCTTTCTCCTAAGGCTTCAGGTCCACCATATAGATTAGCTAAACCATTTCCATCTTGTGGTACTGTAACAGTCATGTTATATGCATCTGTTTCAGTGTAGTCTCCACCCCAGAATACTGGATCAAAACTATCTCCACTTGTCCATTCACCACTAGCATTTTTACCTTTAAACCATTTTTCAGTAGGATCGTCTGATGATCCATCAAATAATTTTACGTAGTTTAATGCTCTATTACGATAATAATCTGCTTCGTCTTGATAAGTTTGAGCTGCTTCATTATCTCCTGCTTCTAATGCTTCATCAGCAAGTCTTTGAGCCATTTGTGAAATTCCATAGTCATTGATATATCCTTCCATTGACCATGAGAATCCTTCACCAGTTGAATTAGTTGTATATCCTCTAAAGATAGAAGTTGTTAATTCAGCTCTACCACCTAAAGTAAGATTTTCAACATTAGCAACAGCAGCATTCTTTAACGAAGCTTTATAGGCATCTTCTAATTCGAAGTTTGCACCTTTAGCAGCTGCATCACCAAAGATAACATCTGAGCTAGTTCCTACCATTGAGTTAGTACCACCTGGTGCAACCCATCTTGGAACCCAGCCACCATCATTGTAATGTTCAACTAAACCGTTTAACATTTCTTCATATTTAGAAGGTGTTAATAATTGGTATCCAGCCCATGTTGTATGATATGTATCCCAGAAACCATTATTGTAATATAATTCACCCTCTTTAACTTCATTACTTACCGTACTCTTATATTCCCATACTGGATCTTCATTAGTTCCGGTATTTTCAGATAATAAGTTTGGATAAGCAAACATACGATATAAATTTGAATAAAGAGTTACTTTTTGTTCATGAGTAGCACCTTTAACAGTAATGACATCTAATTTGTCGTTCCATTCTTCACGTGCTTCGTTATAAACATCATCATAGTCTTTTCCACCTAATTCTAACTCTAAGTTCTTTTTAGCTTGTTCATAGCTGATGAAAGAAGTTGCAACTTTCATTTCTACAGTTTCAGCATCACCAAAGTTTAGAATTGCAGAATTTTGATTACTATTTCCATAGCGTTCACTTGTCCACTCAGTATCAAATTCACCATATACGTACATAGTTTTCATACCATTACTATTTGGATTTGATTGAGCAGTGAATGATTTTTTATCATCATTTAAAGTTACTTTTTTATCACTTCCACGGACAGTGTCTAAAATTACATTATGATATGTTGCATCTTCAGTAAATGTAAATTTAGTAGCTGAACCATGCATAGTTGGTGATAATTCTAATTTAGAACCTTGAGCATTTCCTTCATTAAATTCTACTGCATAATAATGAGCTTTTGCAGTTTCGTTTTCATGTGAGAAAACAGCTGCTCTTTCACTAGCGCCAATTGATCCTGTTCCATTAGGATCGATACTAGTGTTGATCATATATTCCCAGTTTCCACGATCTCCAACCCAATAACTTGGTTCATGACTTACTGTGATATGTTTCAATGTTCCAGTTGTTCCATTTTGTTGATATGTATATAACTTGTTATCACCGCTATTTGTTACTGGTGCCCAGAAATTAAAACCATGAGGCATCGTTACAAGTGGAGCAGTCAATCCACGAGAAAAATTAGCTGTATCGTTAGTTCCTCGTAAGATATTTACATATTCAGCTAAATTATCATCATCATAATCTTCTAATGCTTCTTCAAAGATTTTGATATCATCTAAATAATTTTTAAAATCTACATCTTCGTCTGCTTTATTGTCTTTGTTGTCATAAGCAACTAAAACTTCAGTAATCACTTTACCTCTTAGACTTGGATATTGACCTAAGCGTGCTGTAATTTTATTCCATTGATTAGTTAATAATGTACGTGAATCACCTTGTCCTTGTGGTGTTAACAAGTTTCCATTAGTATCATCAATACCAGCATCACTCAAATATGTTCCATCAGCAAATTTTAAATCTACTGCCATATTCATTTGAGTCCAGTTATAATCATATTCACTATCAACTAAACCTGGGAAAATCAAATAACTTAAAGCAGTATTTTCATCGATTGTAATATTCAAATCCTTATATAAAACATTCCATGAATGTGCTGCCTCTGTTCCTAAATGTGTTCCTGAAATTTCAAGAGCATATCCATCATCCCAACCTGCATTAGCTTTTTGATTCCATGCTTCAGTAGGTCCTGTTGAAATTTTAGTAACCATTGTTGGTTCTTGAACTTCTTCCTTTTCTTCTCCAGTTCCTAATAATAAATCAGCAAATTGTGTCATTTGACCGTTACCCTTATTTGCAGTTATCTCAATTTTATAATATTGATAAGCTACAGGATCAGAAATCATTATTTCTTTTGTTTCATAACGTTTTTCAAATGTTTGATCACTTTGTTGATCTATTACTGTCCATGTTTCACCATCAGTTGAACCATAAAAAGTCCATGTCTTAGGATCACGCTCTGGAGCATCGTTAGCAGATACTAAAGCATAGCGATCCAATGTTTTTGCTTCATCAAAAGCAAATTCAACACGTACTGGATTTTCAGTACTTGGAACATTATCATTAGTTAAAAACTTAGTTCCACTATCGCTATCAAATAACTTAATTTTTCTTTCAGCATCATTAAAATCATTACTTCCAGTAACAGTGCTAAGTACGACCGAAGTTGTAATATCACCTTTAATCTTTTCAGCTGGTACAAAACCTTTGATATTTTCACTACCCTTTGTTTCATCAACCGTACTTTCTAAAAATCCTGGTTCATCATTAAATGAAGTGTGCCAAAGAATCTCATCTTGTGTTAATTGATTTCTCTTTTCTACTGCTAATACATTAATTGGACATGCACTAATAACAGTTGAAACAGTAATCAATCCACTTGCAAGACATGAAAAAATTTGTTTCTTTTTCCCTTTCATATTTTCCTCCTTCTCTTATAACTCTTTACGTATTAACTTTAACACAATCGTTATACAGATAAAAGTTGTAAAATTTGTAACCTTTTTTTACAAAATTTGTCCATTTTAAATTAATAGCATTTCTATTAATCAAATGTTTTTTTAATTTTGACCATTAGTGGTCCCGCTTTTTTTATGATATCAGAAACACCCATTTGAACAACCTTTTTTCCCTTAAAGCGTTCCATCCCTTTAATTGCAACATCATTGACTAATACAACACAAGTTGCTTCTTGAATATCTTTTGCAGTTAACTCGTTTTCTACACCAGCACCTCCTTGAGTTTCAATTTTTACATCGATCCCTAAATTCTTTCCTGCCATCACTAATGCCTCGGCTGCCATATAAGTATGTGCTACACCAGAAGGACACGCAGTTACACCTACAACTTTCATTTTTTATACCTCCAATTTTATAACTCTGTAAATTCAATATCTAAATCATCTTCTATTTGAATTTCTTTATCATAATCTGTTATATCTTTATTATCCTTCTTCAAAAAATTTACCATTAACGCAGTTATTAAAGACCCGACTATTATCCCTAAAATATAACCCAGCCAGCCTTCTACAACTGGTAATACTATTAGTCCTCCCCAAGGAGCATGGTTCAATACTCCCATCAAAAAAGGAATTATATTCCCTATGGCTGCCCCAACTACAATCGAAGGAATTACTCGTAATGGATCATTAGCAGCAAAAGGAATTGCTCCTTCAGTAATCCCTACAGCACCCATAATAATAGCTGCTTTTCCAGCCTCTTTTTCCTCAGTATTATATTTTTTTGGTGCTAGTAATGTTGCTATTCCCATACCAATCGGAGGTGTACAAATAGCTACACCAACACCTCCCATCAAATACGGCAAAGTATCTACCTGTGTTTGTGCAAACAGCGTTGCAACTTTATTGACAGGTCCTCCCATATCAAATGCTGTCATAGCTCCTAATATAGCTGCTAAAGGGATTTTACCCGCACGATTTAATGTATTTAACCAATTAGTCAAACCATCCATAAGTAATGAGATAGGAGCACCAATTACCCAAACAATAATTCCTCCGGCATGATAATGCTGATCAGCGTTTGATGAAGTATGGGCACGATGTAGG
>JABLTO010202209.1_pt1 | contig 10226 bp, 8 predicted proteins | sample 7160091 | NCBI WGS metagenome assembly JABLTO01 (sample SAMN14651225, study PRJNA627086) | human gut metagenome | isolation source: feces | host: Homo sapiens
AACGCTTTTCGTTCATCAAGCGTTCTCTTTTTGCCATATTCTTTGGCGTTATTATCCCATTGAATATCATCTAAGTCGAAATGGGAAATATTATATTTTTTTGAAAGTGCATTTGCTAAATAGGTTTTTCCAGAACCACTGCAACCAATAATATGTATTTTCATAAGTCAGTATTCTCCACAAATTCAAATTTAGCAAACTCCTTTTATTCCTGCTGAATCATCTTAAAATGCTTCAATGCCTCCACAATTGCGCTTTCTTTATCGGATTTGTCTTTATTTATCCCTTTGCTTTTTCTTCTAACTCAAGCAAATATCGGTCATAATCAGACATAAACAATCTGTCCTGAATTACACGATTTTTCTCGAATTCCGTTTCTGCGTGGAGTTTTGCCTGCTCTGCACTTATCTTGCCTGCTCCTATGAGAATTTCAGCACCATTAAATTCAAGGAAACCGTTAAGTCTTTTCGCCCAATCCTCCATACTCATAGGAATATGACGTTCGGCCTGCAACTCGGCATAATCGAGATACAGTCCCATATGTTCCTTTTCCGCATCCGCTCGTTCAACAATCAGTTCCGCAGCAGTATGTATGTGTGTGGCATAGTGCATTTTGTTCTGCACAGTTTTGAAAAAGCGTCTTGTGGTTTTTGCATCTTTATCATAGTCGAAAGCTGTTGCATAAAGGTCTGTAACCTTTTGGTAAAATTTTCGCTCAAACAGGCGAATTTCACGAATGTACTCTAACTGACGGTCAAAATATTCATCTGTGAACATCGTACCCTTCTTTAGACGGTCTACACCCATTGTCCAGCCCTGAATGGTATAATCTTTTACAATCTGACTTGCCCATTTACGGAATTGAACTGCTCGTTCATTATTAACTTTAAATCCAACTGCAATAATTGCCTGAAGATTATAGTGATTTGTTTGATAATTCTTCCCGTCGGCGGCAGTTGTTAAGTATTTCTTAATAACTGAATCCTCGAATAATTCGCCGTCTTCAAAGTTTTTTTCAGATGTTGATTGATCGCAGACACAGAAACATCATACAGCGTTGCCATCATTTTCTGTGTGAGCCATATATTTTCGTCCTCATAACGCATTTCGAAGCTATCTGCCTGATTTCCCACAGAAGCAACATATGTGAGATATTCCGCAGCACTTGAGCGAATACTTATTTCATTTTTTCTTCTTTGCCATTTTAGGCACTTCCATCAAACAGTGTCACCATCGGTGTCACTTTTTCTTTTACATAAGCCAATTTAATATCGTACCCCAAACCCCAAACATATTTCATTTTATTTGTTGCACTACTCAATAATCACAATAAATATGTTACTTTTGGCTTTCATTAATTACAGAACCTTCATCATATACCTTGGTTCATATTCTATATATCCGTGTTTCGGATAAAAAGCATAAGATTCAAACCACTGCTCTTTTGGTGTCCCCAAATGTACTTTTGAGACCTTAATACCGTTTTCACACATCCATAACTCTGCCGTATCAAGTAACTTTGAACCGATTCCCTTTCGTTTTAATGATGGTTTTATATAAAGCCTATGCAGAAATGCTTGATCTGTATCAGTAATTCTTGAACATCCAACACATCCGACTACCCTGTCATTTTCATCTATTGCAAGCCAAAACATATCATTGTAATCAAGATAGTTCGCCTTAACATCAAGGAGGTCAGGATTTATAGTAGGTTTTCTCCCCAAAGCATCTTTTGCCTGTAAAACCATAAAAATCATATCATCCCGGTAGATTTCTTCAAATTTAATAATTTTCACACTTTCACTCCTGTACTTTAGTCAACAGAGCTACGCTCTCCACGTGGCACGAGAAAACGCTACGGGTTCCTATATATGCGGTTTTCCCAGCTACTTTTTGACTCCAACAATTTGCTCATCTTGAAACACCTTTCAACTTCTAGAAATTGCAATAAAACGGCTGTTTTTCGTACCCGGGAACATATCAAACCATAAATCTATTCCTCAAACATTCCACTTTTCGCAATAATCTCAACCGACTTTACTGCCTCGTCATAACTTATAGGTTCTCTTTGAAAATAGGTCGTAATTGATACATAGTCTTCTTTGTATATTTCTTTGTCAATTATCTCCATCAACAATTCTGGCACATTGACTCCACTAGCGGCTGATGGACATATATCCATTTCTGCCCTTTCTGCCCTAACTTGCTTTACCAAATCTTTGAACGTTTCTCCTAGCGGAACTTTGGAAAGCAATTTATGAATATCGTATATATGTCTTGAATATCTTTTTGTCTTTCCTTGCAAATAATAATCACAAATCGCAAACACCTTATCTGCCAAGGTTCTGTCAATGTCCTGAACTTTCATAGTAAATGGGTGCAAATCATACTCATCTACAATATCTTCATTCTCTTTCATCAAATACTGATACACATAACTCTCAACAGGTAGTTCCACTGTAGGAAAAGACAATGAGGCAAGTGACACCTCCATCTTAACGCCATGAATGAGCCTTTCTTCCGACACATACCCATCTATCGGGTCATAAGAGAAAGTATATGCATTATAATCCCTTCTGCTTCTTGCGTTCTCCCAATCAATAATCGGCAGACTCAATTCTTCGCTTATCCCAGCGATTGTCTCATTCTTCAGCTTTTTTCTCATGCCCTGTGTAAGCTTATCTGAAAACGAAATATCAATATCCTCCGAAAAACGGTCTATTACATGGTGGCATTTTGATAATGATGTACCACCTTTAAACACACACTCCGGACACCATATGGAAAGTTTTTTCAGAATCATTGTCACATAATAATCCTTTTCAACAATAGGCACTACCAAATCCAAATCCTCAGCAGCAGAAACAATTACTTCCTGAAATAATTCCTTGTCATTATGCAAAAACATTATACAACCTCATTTCATAAATATATTTATAAACCCGATCTGGGAACAATGTAATATACTCATCTACATCTGAGCGTTTCATTCCAATTTTTTTGATATATGAACTAATAATATATGTTGCTGCAACCATATCCTCATCCACATACTGCTCAAAATCTTTCAATAAATCTAACAGTTGTAAGACATCGACATTTTCTTTATTTATTTGTGTCCGAGGTCTTCTAAGAATTATTTTTTGGTTCTTTACACTAACCTCTCTGCATTTCGCACTTGCACCATTGCTTACAATTTCAATCGTATAAGGTACTTGTGTTGTTAACCCTAGAAGATTAGCAAAAGTGTACCCGGAATAATATCCGTTAACCTGATCTTTTCTAGCAATATACTTATATCTTGCCACTTTACTTGCAGATAGAGAAACTCCACCCTTCAGTCTTGTATTCCCCTTCATGTAATATATTCCTGTTTCGTATCTGTAGATTTGACCACTATCGCACAACACCTTAAACATTTGACGTAGATTAGTATCTGTAACTGGCAAGTCTATATCCGAAACAAAAATCGGTTCATTAACTTTATAGTTTTTCTGTAAATACTCTAGCAACATAAAATCACCTTCTAACGTATTTTGATTATTTGGGGTAAATTTTGTTATTTATAATATAACTCATTTTAACCTTGATTGTCAATATGAGTTATTATATGCATTTCTTTACATTCTATTCGCGGAATTATAATTATAATTGAATAATAATCCTCCGTTCTTCGTCTTTTCCATAATTATATAATCTAGCGGATATAAAAGGAAGCTCAAATTTGGTTGGAAATGAAGCTGTCCTGTTATATTCTGCTTTCTACAAGAAATCCATAAGCGTCTTTTGAGTGTCTAAATTTCTTAACTTTTTTACCGTAATTTTCTAATTCACAAAGCAAATTCTTTTTTATCTTATTAAACTCAAATACCCTTATTAACCTTGTAAGCGTATATTCATCTAATACTATTATATAGTCGCAGCAATCATAGCTTTCCTTGAGTGATTGTCTTGGCGAGCCTTCCACAACCCATTCTTTCTTGCTGATAATGTCATTAAAATACGCATCCCTCTCCTGGGGTGTTCTTTTTACATCACCGCTTGGAGTTCTTTTCCACACAACATTGTCTTTTTCATAATGAGGAATATTATATTCCTTGGATATTTTCCTTGCAAGCGTTGTCTTTCCGCTCGCAACAGAACCAACAATATCTATTTTCAGAATAATCACCTTACTCTTTCTTAAATAATAGCTTCCGTAAATACCCCTGCCATATTTTTTAACGCATTGTTCTCGTACTCCCATTCAATTTACTGTAGATAAATAGGTAGAGTTTATTTTATCACAAAAGATATACAATTCCTATATTGTAATACCCTATATTAAATATATTTAATTATATATTCTTCCTGATGCAAAAGAAAACCCATATCCGGTTGGAAATATGGTTGTTTGTCTTATATATTATTCTAAGCACTTATTTAAAAGGAGATTTCTACAAATGAATACTTTACTTAACATTACTGAAAAATATATTGAATACTGCGAAACACAAAAATGCCTTAACAGTAAAACACTTAAAGCTTATTGCACCGATTTAAACCAGTTTATTGATTTTTTAAACAATCCATATATACAGACCATTTCCATATCCGATATTGAAAACTACATTGGTTATCTGCATCGCAGCTTCAAACCCAAAACAGCTAAGAGAAAGCTTGCAACTGTCAAATCCTTTTACACTTTCCTCGAATATAAAGATTACATTGAAAAAAATCCTTTTGGTAAGATAAAAACAAGCTTCAGAGAACCTTTAATTCTACCAAAAACAATTCCCCTTTATGTAATGGAAAAATTACTTGCGTCCATATACAAAGAACATTCTGCCGCCCACACAAGCTACCGTAAAAAACGCACTCTTCTTGATATTGCTATATGCGAAACATTATTTTCTACCGGCGTCAGAATCTCCGAACTGTGTAATTTAAGAAATGCTGACGTTGACTTAAATATTGCAACAATCCGCATATACGGAAAAGGTTCAAAGGAACGAATTATCCAGATTGGGAGTAAAGATGTTTTGATGCTTCTTGAAAAATACAAAGCAGAATTTATCACTGAAATTAATAACTGCGGATATTTTTTCTCCAATCCCAACGGAACCCGGCTTTCTGACCAATCCATCAGACGTATGCTTAAAAAGTATTGTGCCCTCGCCTCCATTGACCTTCATATAACGCCACATATGTTCCGCCACACTTTCGCTACCAGCCTGCTTGAGGCGGATGTCGACATAAGGTACATTCAGGAAATGCTTGGGCACAGTTCCATCACTGTCACGGAAATTTACACCCACGTTGCCCTCTCAAAACAGAAAGACATCCTAACCACCAAACATCCCAGACAGAGATTTAGGTTTTGATGCGAGTGGCGGATAATTTTTAGTTATCGGTTGGTTATATAGACACAGGGTAACACTAAATTATTCTATATTATGTAAAATGTAATATGTTAGTATCTGCAATAGCATCATGTCATTTTGAATAAAATTTATTACATATAAGGAGAAGTTCTATGGTTACTAAAGAAAACATTGCAATTATCATCCCATTTCATAAAAATATAGAAATGCTTAGATTAAGCATTCATACATTAGAAGATAGTATCACTGGAGAAAAGCCACAGATAATAATTATAGGTAACAATAATAATCCAAATGAATTGAATCTAATAGAAATTGAATTTGGTCAATATGATATTTATAAAATTCCAGAAAACCTGTTTTGGCCCGGAGCTATAAATTTTGGTTCGCGTCAAACAGATAAAGAATATCTACTTTTTTGCGATCCTGATTTATTTTATACAGAAAAATGGTTAGATAATTTATTAGACTGTTATAATCAGCATAAGAATGTGGGAGCAGTGAGTGCCAAAATTATTAATCCTCTTAACAATAGAATTATGGATTTTGGAATGGGATATAATCATTTTAATACAATCCATATAGGAAAGGATCTGCCTATTAATCATCCAACAACATTAGAAGACCGAAAAGTACAGGCTGCTTGCGGGGCAGTTTTCCTTACTTCGCATGAGCTATTTAAAAGAGTAAATGGTATAGATACTTCTATGCCATATATATATTGTGATAACGATTATTCTGTAAAAATTGCAGAATTAGGATTTGATACTTGGGTTGCAGCTCGCTCTGTTGTATACCACAAAGGGAATACAGATACTCACAATTCTAAATATGAAAATTTTAAATACTTACGAGAAGATTCAAAAGCAGCTTTTTATGCCAAAAATAGAGATAGAATAAAAATCAACATTTCTGAGTGCTTTAGTTATATGTATAATTGGATTAAAAGTAATGATTTTCCTTTGCAGTATGGTTACTATTTATTCAATTTTTGTACACTATTAGATTCAGAAGAATATATAAAAATTTTACCTTCTATGGGATTGTCTGTTGTAAATCAAAAGAATATAACATTGCCAAAAAGAGATATAACCCAAATAAATCTGTGCGACTATATCTCTACAAGAATGATTTATTCAAACATGCCATTTATTTATTTTGTCGATAATTTTATGTCATTATATAACAATGAATTGTATTACAAAATACGTAATATTTCAAATGATATTGTCATAGATAGACAATGTAATATTTTGCCTCTTAACCAAATAAAAAACAAGCTAGTATAGTATTAAGCATTGCTACATACATGGCAAATTAAAAAGTCCATCTATAGTATGTATTTGAGAATATAAATTATGTTGAGATTCTATTGCAATCGAATTAAAGACAACTTCATTTTCACTCAATTGTTTTTTTATTGAAGCTACTTTTATTTTGTAATTACTAGATTCTATCAGCTTTATGGCCTCATTATTTAACTCAATAGCATCATCGTAACGTTTCTGATAGTACATATACACAGATTTTAATTGTAAATAATAAAATCCCTTATTTGATGCTAATAAATCAGAGTAAAAATGTGCTCTTTCTAAAGACTTTTCAATATCTTCGGCGTTTTCACTTTTATAACATAATAAATATGCCTCTGCCAAAGCATGATAAAACCACCATTTGAAGAAAGTCTGTTGATATGCATAAGGACTAAAATCTATTTCCTCTAGTCCTTTTTTAGCAGCACTAACAGCTTTTTCACTATCTCCATCCAATAAAGCAAGCTGTGTTTTCTTTCTCAAGTAATTTATATACTTAGCTTCTGCATTTCCCTTTTCATATATATTGCAGGCTTTCTTCCAATATAATATTGTTTTATTATGTTCATTATTAGAAAGAGGAAGATTATAGTATAGATAGCCTCTGTCTGAATAATTAACATATTGCATCACAGCATCTTGAATTTGATCAGCTATATGCGAGGATTTATTTAAATAATCCATAATATCTTTATTTTCTAAAGGATTTGCAACCTGATGCCTAGAATAAACATGCAATCTGTTATATATCTGAGAAATTAGTTTTTGCTGCTCTATTGAAAATGATATTTCATTCTGATTTCCGAAGGCCTTTTCATGATAATCCTTAATTAATCGAACTGTTTCTTGATATTTTCCCATAGAATCATATGCCTCGCTGATATAAAGTAATAATTTACCATATTCAATACAAGCAAAAAGTCCATGTACATTCCTTGTATTATACAAAAGCTCATCTACACTTTTCTGCATAACATCATTACCTAAAATATCATGAATAAATATCATTACTTGATATATGTTATTTATACATATTGATTTGTTTTCTGAATAATTATGTTCAAAGCTTTTCAATATTTTTTTAAAGACAAGCAAGTAGAACTCATAACAAAGCCTGCTGTCAACATGTAATAAAAGTATCTCCGAGATTTGTGCATTTGAAAGAAATGAAGCATTTTCATCACCATAGAGTTTTCCTAAATAGTGTCGAGTATCATTGCTTCTTAGAACTATATTCATTTTATTTTCATATTTTATTGTTTGTTGTGAAAACAATGGGTACATCCTTGTGAAGAATTTATCTATCAAATCATGACGGAACTTTACATTAATATGATAAAAAGTATCTTCTATGGTAACAAACCCCAGCCTTTCTAAATTAATGACAATATTCCAAGATATCTCTAATTTATCAATATCCATTTTGGTCAATTCATTATATAAGTGTATTGCAGAAAAAAGAATAATCGCTTTTTCTATCTCTGATTCGCTATGTTCTTTATAGTAATTCCAACGTTCTAACAAAATATCATAAACAGTATTTGGAATATTACGAATTAAATGTTTGAATAAAATATGATTTTTTATTTTATACGAGTTTTCTTTCGGTTCCAAAACTTGCTTTTCCTGAAGCCAATAAATCATTTGTTCCAAATAGAACGGATTCCTATTTAAATTTTTAACAATATACTCTATATCAATTTTTTGAAAAATATCTCCTATAGAAAATGACTCCTGCAGAAATTCGTAGCATTCTTGTGAGCTTTTGAATCCTGTAATATGTTCGGTATATGTAAGAGAAGTATCAGAAGTATATTTGCTTAAAAATTGGGAAACTTTTGAATCTTTTTTAATATAATCCATATTAAAAGTAAGTAAAAATTTTGTATTACATGGATTTGTAATAATTAATCTTTTGCATATAGAGTCCAATAAATCGATAATTTCATTATCAAAAAATTGAACATTGTCAATAGCTATTAAAAATTTACATTTAGCAAGTTTTAAAACAATCAAATCAAGATACTGTCCAATCCACTTTTGCATATCTGTACTATCAGTTACGCTAAAAATATCTGCAAGCATGCAATATTCTGGCTTTTTAATAAACGAATCATTATTTTTCAAAAATTTTATTGTTTTAATCATCTCTTCAAGCATATCCAAAGAAATATTATATATAGCAACTAATAATTTTTGAATAAAATCCTGTATTGATAATAAATCTTTTGCATTATTTAAACTTCCAAAGTCCACAATATCATATCCATTAATTTTTGAGATGTTGAGACATTCTTTAAATAATTTAGATTTTCCCGTTCCACTATTACCATATAAAATGCTTATTTTAAGTTTGATAGTATCAAATAATACATTTTTTTTGAAATTGGAAAGATACTGCTCATAGCTTTGTCCTATTAATCTTCCCTTATTTCTTGATTCTAATGCTTTAAATTCCACATTTTGGGGCAATCCAATTTGCCTATTATTTATGCAAGGATTTGGAATTGTACAATTTTCTTTGATTGGTATTAGCCATAAACGGATAACCTTTCCCTCATAAGGAGCTAAAACAATTTCAGTTTTTGATTTAAACATATGCTCCGGGAAAACATCAAATTGGGCTTTTAGTTGTGCCAACTTTTTAAATCCAAAATTAATCCTATTATTTGATTGTTCTCTATTAATTATACAGATATCCATTTCAAACATTTTGAAAAGAGTTAAATGCTTTATTTCATACCCATCTATAATGGTTTCTAAATCTAAAGGATTTCCATACAATAAACATTTAGCTTCAAAATTATATTCTGGTTTTTCAAGCTGTATATCCTCTTTGGTAAATTTTGGAAAAAATTCTTCTCCAACAGAATCCCAATATTGAAATATTTTCTGTTCAAGTACTGTGTCATCATAAAAATAGATGGTTTTTCCCTCTCTGCTAGCATTAAATAATAATTTTGCTTTTGTATTTACATTAATAGCCGAATAACTATAATAAAGAATTGTGTCAATTTCAGATAATTGAGCCATAATCAATGTAGAAGCTAATACTTTTAAATCTATATTAGAAGCATAATTTTTGCATTCTGCCCAATATTTCCTTTGCTGTGAATAATAATAAAAATCCCTGCTTCCATCCCATGACTCTCTTGTTTCTTGAAAAACTGCATTTCCATATTCGGCATTTAATAATTTTTTTACTAGATTTTCAAAACAAATTCCTTTGTTGCGTGTATGTGCTTCGTTTATATTACTCCAATATTCCTTGGTTAAAAATATCATAATAACTATTTACCTCGTATTATATATGCGAAAAATAAGTAATTAAATATAGAATAATTTATTATTATCCTGTATCTATATAACCAACCGATAACTAAAAATTATCCGTCACTCGTATTATATCACACTTAACAAATTTTACATCTTTTTATTTGCATTTTGTTTACAACAAACAATTCCCGTAATAAATTATACACATTCCTGTCAAAATAGGTTGCATGCAGCACTTCATGCGTACAATTGTCCACAATAAAAGCACCATTAT
>JABLTO010131833.1_pt1 | contig 10220 bp, 12 predicted proteins | sample 7160091 | NCBI WGS metagenome assembly JABLTO01 (sample SAMN14651225, study PRJNA627086) | human gut metagenome | isolation source: feces | host: Homo sapiens
AGCGTGTCTGAAAAAGGCTTTTCGTGAGCTGCGAGTCTCAGTTTGTGGGAGATTTTATCCGAATGAGGGCGGCGTAGCGGGCTACGGCAACCGAATGAGGGTAAAATATACCGCAAAGTGGGGCTTGCAGATTGTGGAAATGATTTTTCAGACACGCTCTAGTAATATCCCGCGAGGCGTTTTTTGTGAGCGAGGGTCACAGAAAACCCGAGACATATCGCGCGAATTTATGCGATCAGCATAAATTCTGTGCATCGTGCAGCGTGTTACTGGGCACGGAGTGAACAGTAGCACGTTTATGACTCCGGTAACAGGAGTTTTCCCCCTGCATAAATGATATCCTCCGGGGAAATTCCGTTCAGCTGGCAGATCTCATCGATCCGGCTGATCGTTCCATAGCGTTTCTGGCAGATACTTGTGAGCGTATCCCCTCTCTGGATCGTATAGGTAATGGTCTTAATATCGGCTGCTGCCTGCTGTTCTTCCTTTTTTTCTTCTTTTTCTGCTGAGGGCTGCAACGTTGGTGTACTGCTTTCTTCTGAAGCTTCCTGGTTCGCCTGCGGATTCAGACTCTCCTGTGTGTTTCCCTGTGTCGGAACCGGTGTCAGACTCTCCTCCGGCTCATCCGTCACTGTCGGGGAAAGAAGCGGCTCTTCGACAGCCTTCTGTGCTTCGCTGGTCACTGCAACACGCTGGCTTCCCGTCTGTACCGCCTCCTCCGCGTTCTGATACTGGTTCAGATAGGGCAGTCCCACCGCAAGCATCGCAGCCGCACAACAAGCTCCTGCCAGCCAGCGATTTCGCACCGGATGTTTCTTCGCCTTCTCTGCTTTCTCCGCTTCCGTTGTCTCTTTTTTCTTCTCCCGCGCCGCTCTCCGAAAATCAATCACCGCACGGTCCGGCACATGTTCAGTCTCCTCGATGGATTTATTTTCACTCCTGTCGATCATATACGCCTGCATCGGATCATTTTTTTCATAATAGATAAAATGTCCCGGCATCCGCACCAGCTGATTATTTTCATAGACATAAAAAGCCTCTTCCATCTCCCCCGGTTCCATCAGAAACAGCACTTTGTCATTTCCTGCAAAATGATCCAGATGCGTCTTTCGGATCTCTTCGGTGATCTCCATGTTAAATCCGGGAAATCCAGCAAACCAGCCGACGATCTCCTGCTCCGGGAAATATTTTTTGCTGTCCTCATACACCTGTCCCCAGACTTTATCGTCAAACCGGATATGTTCCGGCGAAAGTTCCAGATCCCGGATCTGCAGGGCGCTTCGGATAAAAATATAATCGCCCTGGCTGGTCCAGTGGCAGGAACCGAACAGAATCGCCGCCACCTCATCTCCGTGGGGATTCCGCGCGATCTTTTTCAAAAAGGTGTAGACATAGTCTTCCATATATATTTTTTTCTGACCTTTGATCTCTCCGATTTGTCTTACGTTGTTTGGCAGTTTCACACATTCTGCATTTTCCTTTGTGTTATCGGTTTCTTCTTTATAGATGACTTCGATCATACTCTTCACCCCTTTTAGAACCCAGTATACGCCGCTTTCCGTGCGGATTTTGCCGCTTTGTGCAGGAAAATACGGGGTTTTTAACGACATTTTCCGCAGGTTCTTTCTTGTTTGGAAAACCGTCGGGCATATTTTTTCGTCTCTCCGGGTACAATATAGGTAAATATTTGATGTTATCACACAGAAAGGACGCGTGATCCGAATGCGCAGAGAAGTTTCGTATTATATCAGAGAGAAGAAACGCACCGCCAGCAATGAACTGGCGCATGTGCTGAAAAAATGTATCGGTCAGATCGATCGTTCCTGGAAGGAGATCATCATTCTGTGCATCGGAAGTGATCGGATCACAGGGGACAGTCTGGGACCTCTGATCGGTCAGCAGCTTTCCCGGTATCGCTGGAAAAATATTCATATCTACGGAACGCTGGATGCACCGGTTCACGCCCTCAATCTGGAATCTACGCTTTCCGGCATCAAAAAAAGACATCCGTCTGCGCTGATTCTCGCAGTGGATGCCTCTCTCGGTTCTCAGAAACATATCGGGTATATTACCGCCGGTATCGGTCCGATCCATCCGGGATCCGGAGTGCACAAAAATCTTCCGGCAGTTGGCGATCTCTATATTACCGGAATCCTCAACGCTTCCGGTTCTTTTGAACATTTTCTGCTTCAGACTACACGGCTTTCCTTCGTCGTGCAGATGGCAGATACCATCACCGATGGGATCTTACGGACTTTCTCACCGGTCTATGAGCGGCGCGGTCTTCTTCCTGACGGATGGTTCCACCGGGAAGAACGGCGGGATCTCTGCTGGGCGAAAGAGGATTCCGGACTTGCAGCCCTCTCCATCGAAACCAGTTCCGGCAGCATCTCCTGAAGCAGATCTGCCCGTGGCACTTTCGCAAAGATCTGTTTTAAAAACCAGGCAAATGGTTTGCCCCAGTATTTATTCTGTATTATTTTTGCATAATGATCCATGATCTCCCGTGAGCCACAGTATTTGTCTGTCAGACAGATCACATACGTTTCCGGATATCTTGGCGGGATCACGGATACCGGCCACATATGTTTGGTGATCACTTCTTTTTCCACCTTGTTTAGATGAAAATATTTGCAGGCATTCCGATAGGCAGTGATCGGATGGGTGATGGCGTGCAGCCGGTCACCCGTCTCTTTCCGGTGTTCTCTCCAGTCATACAGGAACAGATCGTGGAGCATGCCGCCTCGCGCCGCGGAACGGGCATCCAGACCTAATTTTTTGCAGATTTTATAATTGTTATACGCTACATCCAGACAATGCTCGTAGCAGTCCGTATCACAGTGCTGATAAAATTTTTTCATCTCCAATACTGCCGGATGACCGACGATATCACGGATGCACTCATAAAACTCCAGATTTTCTTTCGTGTGCTCTCTCCGTTTTCTTCTGAGATTCTCCCGTGAATCTTTTGCCCGTTTTCCTGACATTTTTTCTGGCATTTTTTTGATCTCCTATTATTTTCCGTACCATTTACCGTACAGACATATTTTCCAGCTTTGCAAAACATGTACTCTCGGAATCTTTCTGTGCTTGATTTTGTGAGATGATTTTTTGTCAGTTGTGACCAAATTTCTGAGGCGTACGCGGTGCGTACGTTGATGAAATTCGGGTGCGACTGGCGGAAAATCAGCCGCAAAAGCAAGTGCGGAAAGACTCCGAGAGTACATAAACAGGGAATGGAGAAAATAACTCTCCATTCCCTGTCTTATTATACCGTAAGTATTCTCTTACTGTAAAGTTCTGTACACTTTAATTTTTTCTTAAATGTAATTACTGGATATACGCTTTTACCTGCTCGTATACACCCTGTCCGTCCAGTTTGTATTTTTCCAGAAGTTTTACTGCCGGACCGGACTCGCCGAATACATCCTGCACACCGATCTTCAGTACCGGAGTCGGAGCTTTCTCGCACAGTACGTCGCATACTGCGCTTCCCAGACCGCCGATTACGGAATGTTCTTCTACGGTAACTACTTTACCGCATTCTTTTGCTGCTGCAACAACCAGTTCCTCATCCAGAGGTTTGATGGTATGGATGTTGACTACTTTCACCTCGATACCGTCAGCTGCCAGTTTTTCAGCTGCTTCCAGTGCAGAGTTTACACACAGACCGGTAGCGATGATTGCCACGTCTTTTCCTTCTCTCAGGGTAACACCTTTACCGATCTCGAATTTGTAATCCGGACGGTCATTGATCACCGGCACTGCCAGACGACCGAAACGCAGGTATACCGGTCCCTGATATTCGTATGCTGCTTTTACAGCTGCTCTTGCTTCCACATCATCAGACGGGTTGATGACAACCATGCCCGGGATGGTACGCATCAGGGCGATATCTTCGTTACACTGATGCGTTGCACCGTCTTCTCCTACGGAAATACCGGCGTGTGTTGCACCGATCTTTACGTTCAGGTGCGGATATCCTACAGAGTTTCTTACCTGTTCAAAAGCACGTCCTGCTGCAAACATTGCAAAAGAACTTGCAAACGGAACTTTTCCTGCGGTGGAAAGACCTGCTGCGATACCGATCATGTTACACTCAGCGATACCACAGTCAATATGGCGTTCCGGAAATACTTTCTTAAACATACCGGTTTTGGTGGCAGCTGCCAGGTCTGCATCCAGAACTACCAGGTCTTCGTGCTCTTTTCCCAGTTCTACCAGGGCGTTACCATAACTTTCTCTGGTTGCAATTTTCTTTACTTCTGACATAATGCTTCACCTACCTTTTTCAGATCTTCCATTGCTACTGCATACTGCTCGTCGTTCGGAGCGGTTCCATGCCAGCCTACCTGATTTTCCATGAAGGATACGCCTTTACCTTTTACGGTGTGAGCGATGATTGCTGTCGGCATTCCTTTGGTTGCTCTTGCTTCTTTGAATGCTGCATCGATCTGGTCAAAATCGTTACCGTCGATGTTGATTACATGGAAGTTAAATGCTTCGAATTTTTTATCAATCGGATATGGAGAACAAACTTCATCGATTGCTCCGTCGATCTGCAGATTATTATTATCTACGATCACTACCAAGTTATCCAGTTTGCGGAATCCTGCCATCATGGAAGCTTCCCATACCTGTCCTTCCTGAATCTCACCGTCACCTAACAGTGTGTATACACGATAATCGGCATTGTCCATCTTGCCCGCGATCGCCATACCTACTGCTGCGGAGATTCCCTGTCCCAGAGAACCGCTGGACATATCTACGCCCGGGATATGTTTCATATCCGGATGTCCCTGCAGGTAAGATCCCAGATGACGTAAGGTTTCCAGATCTTCTACCGGGAAATATCCTTTCAGTGCAAGTGCGCTGTAAAGACCTGGCGCTGTATGTCCTTTGGACAATACAAAGCGGTCACGATCTGCTTTTTCCGGATCTTTCGGATCCACGTTCATCTCTTCAAAATACAAGTATGTGAAAATATCTGCTGCTGATAAAGATCCGCCCGGATGTCCTGCTTTTGCAGCATGAACTGAGGTTACGATTCCTTTGCGGACTTCATTTGCTACTTTCTGAAGCTCCAGTTTGTTCATTCTGTACTCCTTTCCGTACACTGCTTAGAATTATTGCTCATTCGCCGTCTTAGTATGCCACATTTTGAAAAATATTGCAAGACTCTATACCTTTAATACGTGTTATTATTCGCCGAATACTGCTCTGTAATCATCCTGGAATTTTTTGATTCCGGCATCGGTCAGCGGATGTTTTGTCATCTGTTCAATGACTGCGTATGGAACGGTTGCGATATCAGCACCTGCCAGTGCACAGTCGGTTACATGGATCGGATTTCTTACGCTTGCTGCGATGATCTGTGTGTCCAGACCTGCTACCTCGAAAATCTCAGCGATCTCACGGATCAGATCCACACCTCTTGTGGAAATATCATCCAGTCTTCCCAGGAACGGAGAAACATAGGTTGCACCTGCTCTTGCGGCCAGCAGTGCCTGGTTTGCAGTAAATATCAGTGTTACGTTTGTCTTGATGCCTTCTGCTGTCAGCACTTTGCAGGCTTTCAGACCTTCTACTGTCATAGGGATTTTTACAACCATGTTCGGATGGATTGCTGCGATCTCTCTTCCTTCCGCGATCATGCCTTCTGCGTCTACGGTCGTTGCTTTTACTTCACCGCTGATCGGTCCGTCTACGATAGAAGTGATCTCTTTGATGACTTCTTTAAAGTCTCTTCCCTCTTTTGCGATCAGGGACGGGTTGGTGGTAACACCACAGATCACGCCCATATCATTTGCTTTTTTGATGTCTTCTACTTTCGCGGTATCGATGAAAAATCTCATTATTTTGTCCTCCTGTTTTTCCTGAAATCTGCCCGATCATTTCCGGCGTTTTTTATTTTCTTCCCTCAGTATAGCAGGTTTGTTTTCACGGTCAACAAGAGTGAACTTTTATTAATAACATTTTTTATTAATAGTAGCAGATTATTAATCGTTATATGATACGTTTTTCATCGTTTATCCTGAATTTTTCCTTTATTTTCGCCATTTTCTTATTTATTTTAAAAGATATTATAGAAACAGTGGCCTGGGAAACTCCTGCTTCCCGGGCCACATCCATAGAAGTTGCTTTCTTCTTTGCCATCGTTTTTTCCTTATAATTCTACGCGTCCTTCCAGCGCACGCAGTAGTGTTACTTCATCGATGTACTCCAGATCACCGCCGACCGGAACGCCGCTTGCGATACGGCTCACTTTGATACCGGTAGGTTTGATCAGTTTGCTGATATACATGGCTGTCGTCTCCCCTTCCAGACTGGAATTGGTGGCAATGATCACTTCATCCACATCTTTTTGCAGACGCAGCATCAGCTCTTTTAACCGGATATCTCCCGGACCGATCCCCAGCATCGGGGAGATGGCTCCATGGAGGACATGATACACGCCCTCGTATTTGCCGGTTTTTTCATAAGCTGCCAGATCTCTTGTATTTTCCACAACCATGATCTGCTTATGGTTCCGCTTCGGATTGGCACAGATCGGGCACAGTTCCTGATCGGTCAGCGTGAAACATTCTTTGCAGTATCTGACATTCGATCTCGCGCTGGTCATCGCACCCGCAAGCTGCTCTACCTGATCCTGCGGCATGTTGATGATGTGAAATGCCAGACGCTGGGCTGATTTTGCGCCGATGCCCGGAAGCCTTGACAGCTGTTCAATTAATTTGCTGATATGACTGCTGTAGTATTCCATCTTAGAACGGGAATCCTCCACCCAGACCACCGGTCAGTTTGGACATCACAGCCTGTGTCTCAGCTTCCATCTTGCGGAGTGCCTCGTTGGTGGCTGCCATGATCAGATCCTCTAACATTTCTACGTCATCCGGATCTACGACTTCTTCTGCCAGTTTGACTTTGATCACTTCTTTTTTACCGCTTACGGTTACTTCTACGGCTCCGCCGCCTGCTGCTGCCGTAAATTCTTTCTCTTCCAGCGCTTTCTGGTTCTCTTCCATCTGTTTCTGCATCTTCTGCGCCTGTTTCATCAGATTATTCATATTACCAGGCATACCCATGCCGCCTGGAAATCCACCACGTTTTGCCACGATTGGTTCCTCCTGTTTTCTCTTAAAAATCATTCATTATTCATCGTCCGGTTCTTCTTCTACCACGATATCCATGTGAACCGTCTGTTTTAATATATCATCAACGGAGATTTCTGCCAAGTCCTGATGCATATTTGTTTTCTTTAAAAGCATCTCCACTTCCACGGTTTTCCCCGTCATTTGCAAAATCAGACTCTCGAGTAACTGCTTTTTGTCCGGATCGTCCACACAGGTCTGCGCCAGATCATTCGAGAATTCCACATATAATTTATTCTCCCCGGTATTGCCGTTATATTTCGGCACGGCAGTTGTTAAAAATGTCTTGAACATTCCCTGTGTCTGCATCACGATACTTTTCCAGTTTTCCTTGATCCGCTGAAGATCCTCCGGAGCCGCTTTCTCCGGTTTCTTTTCCGGTGCGGACGGAACTGCCTGCGTTGGCTGTGCCGGACTGCCATCGTTCCTTCCTGCATAACCCGGAAGTGGCTGAACTGCCGCCATCGGAATTCCTTTTTCCATCTGTTCTTCCAGCACCCGGAGACGGTCCAGGACAGAATCCAGGTTCGTTTCCATTGCAGGTTTACATAATTTGATCAATCCCACTTCCACCAGCACTCGCTTCTGTGTGGCATTTCGCAGATTGTTGGAAAGTTCGGATAATACACGGATATAGCGCATCAGTGTATCGGTATCGATCAGCTGGCTTTCTTCCTGCAGCGCTTTCAGATTTTCCGAAGATACATCCAGGACTTCTTCCGCGTCTTCGGAGGTCTTGACCAGCAGAAGATTTCGCAGATACCAGGTAAAATCATTGACAAACTGTCCCAGTTCTTTTCCATTGACCAGAAGATTTTCCAGGATATGGATGCAGCTTGTGACATCCTGTTCCAGCACTTTGCGGAGCAGTTTGCTGAACACTTCCGTATCCACGGTTCCCAACACTTCCAGCACCTTATCAAAGGTCAGTTCCTGTCCCAGATAGAAGGCGATGCACTGATCCAGAAGACTCAACGCGTCTCGCATGGAACCGTCTCCCGCCTTCGCTACATAGCGAATTGCTTTTTCTTCCACCGGGATCTGTTCTTTCTCCATCAGTTCCCGCAGCCGTCCGGCGATCGTGTCGATGGAAATACGGTGAAAATCGTACCGCTGACACCGAGACTGGATCGTTACCGGGATCTTGTGGGATTCGGTCGTCGCCAGAATAAAGATGACGTAAGACGGCGGTTCCTCCAGTGTCTTTAACAGTGCGTTAAATGCACCTGCTGACAGCATATGCACCTCATCGATGATATACACCTTGTATTTTCCCTGTGTCGGACGGTAGGTAACCTCCTCCCGGATCTCACGGATGTTGTCGACACCGTTGTTGGATGCCGCATCGATCTCGATCACGTTCATGGATGTTCCCGCCTGGATCGCTTTACAGGTCGGACATTCGTTACAGGGACTTCCATCCACCGGCTGCTCACAGTTGACCGCTTTCGCAAGGATCTTTGCCACGGTCGTCTTACCGGTTCCACGGGTTCCACAGAACAAAAATGCGTGACCGATACGGTCCGCACGAATCTGATTTTTTAATGTTGTTACAATATGATCCTGCCCTTTGACATCCTCGAAGGTGTCCGGACGGAACTTACGATATAGAGCGGTATAGCTCATGTTTCTCTGCCTCTCCTCAATCTGTCAATTTTAATATACAATGTTACAAAGAGATAGGGCTGTCGCAAAGACCAGCCCCTCTCCGTCTATCGTATTATTTTTCATAACTGTTCCGTATTTTCACAGTTACATTTTCTGCATCAGTCACCGAAGCTGATGCCGATTCTCTTGGCATCTTTGATCTCCTGTGCATCCGGTGTTACCACTTTCAGTTTTCCTGCGCACTCTTCCAGCGGCACTTTTTTGGTCTTTCCGTTGACCAGACCTACCATGTAGCCGTACTCATCGTTCAGGATCAGTTTTGCTGCCGCAGAACCAAGTCTTGTGGACAGTACACGGTCGTATGGACACGGGCTTCCACCTCTCTGGGTATGTCCCGGAACCGTTACACGTATCTCCATACCGGTGCGGTCTTCGATCTCTTTTGCCACTTTATAGGAAACGGACGGGTAAAGTTTCTTATCTTCTTCCATTTTCTTTTTCAGTTCTTTTTTGCCAAGCTGCGCGTCCTCTTTGGAGATCGCACCTTCTGCTACTGCCAGAATCGTAAATCCGCTTCCGTTTCTCTTTCTTCTCTCGATGGCCTCCACTACTTTGTCGATATTATACGGAATCTCCGGAATCAGAATAACGTCTGCACCGCTGGCAATTCCTGCGTACAGAGTCAGCCAGCCTACCTTATGTCCCATAACTTCCACGATAAATACACGGTTGTGGGAGGATGCGGTTGTATGGATGCAGTCGATCGCTTCTGTCGCGATATTCACTGCGCTGTAGAAACCGAAGGTCATGTCTGTACCCCAGATATCGTTATCGATCGTCTTTGGCAGGTGGATGATATTCAGTCCTTCTTCTCTTAACAGGTTGGCGGTCTTCTGGGTTCCGTTACCGCCAAGGATTACCAGGCAGTCCAGATTCAGTTTATGATAGTTCTGTTTCATCGCTTCTACTTTGTCCAGTCCGTTGGCATCCGGGGTACGCATCAGTTTGAATGGCTGACGGGATGTACCGAGGATCGTGCCGCCGCGGGTCAGAATACCGGAAAAATCTTTTGCTGTCAGCATTCGATAATCTCCGTAGATCAGACCTTTATATCCGTTCATGAATCCATAGACTTCCAGGTCATCGATATTGTGGGAAAGTCCTTTTACTACGCCTCGCATGGTCGCGTTCAGAGCCTGGCAGTCTCCGCCGCTTGTCAATAAACCAATTCTCTTCATACCTTTTTTCCGTCCTTCTTTTCAGATTTTTGCAGCCGGTTTCACTGCTCCGGTTACAAATTCTTCTTACAGATCACCGCACTGTTTTCCGGTGCCGGGCATCTGTATCTTTTCGTAACTGTTCAGTCCCTTCACAGTTACGAGCCAAAATGCATTTAAAATCACCTTCGGTGATGGCATTTTGGCTTGTATGTCTCGGGATTTTGGCATATACATGCCAAAA
>JABLTO010236247.1_pt1 | contig 10220 bp, 10 predicted proteins | sample 7160091 | NCBI WGS metagenome assembly JABLTO01 (sample SAMN14651225, study PRJNA627086) | human gut metagenome | isolation source: feces | host: Homo sapiens
GAAAGGAGCCGAACCTCCGGCCGGGGTAACGATATATCGGGTTCCTTTGAAAAAATGAAGAATAGTGAATTAAAAGAATATGTAAACAGCTTTCCGGATGATGCACCGGTGAGTATTATCTGCGCGAATCCAAGAAAAAGAAAACTGTACAAGTTGGAAAATGTAATGTGGGTGACAGACCAAGGGCAGCCTTTGATCCTTATTGACATTGGAAAAGAATCGGATATGGATGCAGAAATGATATCCGCTTGCGAAGAGGATGAAAAGTCTGCGGATGATCTGGAAGGACAGATGCAGATCGAGGACTTCCCGGAGGTGATGCCATGATACACGGAGAATTGATAGTTGACAACTTCGCCGGCGGTGGTGGTGCATCTACCGGAATTGAACTTGCTACCGGCTACAGTGTAGATATAGCTATCAACCATGATCCGGAAGCTATTAAGATGCACAAGGCGAACCACCCAAACACCAAGCATTACTGTGAAAACGTGTGGACGGTTGATCCGGTTAAGGCATGCAATGGGCATCCGGTCGGACTTGCCTGGTTCTCGCCGGATTGCAAGCACTTTAGCAAGGCGAAAGGCGGAAAACCAAAGGATAAGAATATCCGTGGTCTTGCTTGGGTTGCCTTACGTTGGGCTGGTCTTGTGAAACCGAGAGTGATCATGTTGGAAAACGTAGAAGAATTTAAAACATGGGGACCATTGAACCGGCGGCATCATCCAATTAAGGCAAAACAGGGTAAGACATTTGAGCGGTTTGTGCAACAACTTCGGGAGCTTGGCTATGAAGTGGAGTTCCGTGAGCTGATTGCTGCCGATTATGGTGCGCCGACCATGCGTAAACGATTCTTTATGATCGCCCGGTGTGACGGCAAGCCGATAGTCTGGCCGGAGCCAACGCACGGACCGGCAGACAGTGAAGCGGTAAAAGCAGGACTGTTAAAACCGTACGTTGGAGCGTACACACAGATTGATTTCAGCCGGCCATGTCCGAGCATTTTTGACACATCCGAGGAAATCAAAGAAAAGTACGGTATTCGGGCGGTTCGCCCACTGGCAAAGAAAACAATGGACCGGATTGCAAGAGGACTGAAAAAGTTCGTTCTTGATAATCCAGAACCATTTATCATTCAGTGCAATCACGGAGGCGAGCGCAGACCGAACGATATTCGGGAGCCAATGCCGACCATTACCGGAAAACATGGGTATGGAATTGTCGAACCAACTCTTGCACCGATTGTTGATAAGGCATATGGAGGTAATTATCAAGGGAATGGAAGTAGGGTAGATGAGCCAATAGACACAATTACTACGGTAGATCATAACAGGTTGGTGGTTCCGACACTGATCCAGTATCATTCAGAGACAGCACAGGGAGAAGTCCGGGGGCAGACCATAAAAGATCCGATTATGACTGTGGATGGCTCGAACAGGTACGGATTGGTTACATCGTTTTTAAGTAAATTTTATAAGAGCGGCACCGGGCAGGATATGAGAGAACCATTACATACCATTACTACATCACCGGGGCATTTCGGGGAAGTTCGGGCATTTCTGATCAAATACTATGGAGATGGCACAGGACAAGACATCGAAAAGCCACTTGATACAGTTACAACCAAGGACAGGTTCGGACTTGTTACCATTGAGGGCGTAGATTATCAGATTGTGGACATTGGTTTACGGATGTTGGAACCAAAAGAGTTGTACGGATGCCAAGGATTTCCAGATGATTACATAATCGATCACGATTACACCGGAAAGACATATCCAAGAAGTGAACAGGTGCGCAGATGTGGCAATGCAGTATGTCCGCCCATCCCTGCAGCATTGGTAAAAGCAAACTTACCAGAGCTGTGTGTAGCAGAGCGCACGCCAAACATGATGATTAAAACAGAGCAGACCGGACAGCTCCGGTTTGCGTAGGAGATTAAATATGCCGAAACCGTTAAAAGATTATACTGGCCGGTGCGGTTCGTGCAGTCACTTTTCCTTTTATGTTATAGATGGTGTATTGCGATACAGAGGGAATTGTGACTGCGCAAATACCAGATATTATTTGCACAACAACCGCCGGGGATGTAGGTACATGGCGCAACATTCCTCATACCGGCAAGCAAGCCAGAAAGCATGTAGGAAATATTTAAACATGAACGTGACAGAAGAGGCCGAGGAAAGGACAAAATATGAAAATTGATGTAAAGAAAAATGGAAAAACCATATTGCATAGAGAAGATGCCAAGAGCATTACAGACAAAGGCGGCGCATATGAAATAGCCTATGCTGATGGAACGGGACAGGTTGTATTCAAAGGCGAGAATGTGGCTATTGAATTAAAAGATTGAGATTTGGAGAGGTAGAAGAATGTTAGATTGCTATGAACAATTAGTACAACTTAAAGAGGATATTGCGGACGACAACTTTCGCGGAGTTAGATATCTTGACACATGGGATTATGAGGATGAATACTCACACAACGATATTGAGATTGCAAGAGATAAGTTTATTGAAATGGCAAATGACTTTTTCCGAGAAAATAATTTGCCTTATATGATGAGAGAAGTTTGCGAAAACGCAATGGTATGTAATAAAAATGGAGAAATTATTACACAACCAAACTAAAAAAATAAGAGCCGGACACTGCAATGCCCGGCTCCAGAGTGCTAAGACTCTATCACTATTGTCATTATAGCACTCGCTCGCACCATAGTAAAGACTAGAATTGGAGGGGTTATATGACAAAAGGAGAATTTACAAACAATTTAATATACGACATGGCTGGTTATCTGGATGCCGAAGGGACGGAAAGATTAAAGATGGCCCTTGCGTATCGAATGAAAGGTTTCCATTTGGTGCCGGATGAAACATTACCGGCTACGGATGTAAGGGACAATGAGTGGATTCTTGGACGATACCATGTTGATCTTATTGCTGTTGGGCGCAAGGAAAAAACAATCGAAATGTATCTGTATATGCTTAAAAAGTTTTTTGAAGAAACAGGGGTACACTACGCCACTATGACCGGCCAAGATGTAATGGACTACATAGCAATCCGGCAGTATCGGGATAAGATTTCTAAGTCCTATGCCGGGAATATACAAAAATGTCTGTCTGCGTTTGTTAAGTGGGCTTATCGCAAGCATCATATCGACCATGACATTTACTGGGATATAGACAAGATAAAAATTCCACAGAAGCGCAAGAAACGGTTATCTGATTATGAGGTGTCGAAGTGTAAGAACGTCTTAAAGACTTTGCGAGAAAAGGCACTTCTGGAACTGATGCTTAGTGCCGGTCCTCGTGTGGGAGAGATATGTAACTTAAAAATCGAAAATCTGGACTTTGAACGTGGGGAAATCCAGATTTACGGAGAAAAGAGCAGTAAATGGCGTACTTGCTTTATGACACCGGATTGCCGTGTAGCCTTGGAACAGTATGTGAGTGGCAGGACAGAAGGGTATATCTTTTTAAATAGCCGGAATGTGGAAACCGGGAAACCACTGTGTAAGGCAACAATCGAAGAAATCGCAAAAGAGATCGCAGAGCGTGCCGGATGCCGGAATGTTGCTACGGTACATGTATACAGGAAAACATTTGCATCCAGGGAATATCAGCGTACGAAAGATATTCTGTACGTATCACACAGACTGGGGCATGCAAACACGGCCGTCACGGAGAAGTATTATATTTGCGACGATATCGTGGCAGATAAGAAAATGGCTTATGTAGCATAAAACGCTTGCAGAACAGCAAAAAAGAGGGGAGGGATGCATGTGGATGAAAAAGAAGTATTGGAAATTTGCAACCAGATAGATAGCTTTATCGCAGTATATCTGGCAGAATCTATTACAAAGAAAACCTCTTACGATATGCTGGAAGCACATCACGGCATCCTACCCATTAGCAGAAACTGTTTTTATAGGAAACGCAGAATCGCGCAAAGGATCATAAAACAGAGGTTGGGGCGGATTGTGGAAGAACCAGACGGACAGATGCGCATGATATGGTAGAAATTACCACTTGTATTTTACAAACATATGTTCTAATATTTGGTATATGGACAAGGAGAAATACAATGGAAAAGAGAATAACAGAACAGCAGCTTGCTATATACAAATACATAGTAGAATACATGGAAGAAAATCTGATTTCCCCGAGCGTTAGGGAGATTTGCCAGGGCGTGGGGCTTAGATCGACAGCAACAGTGCATTCGCATCTGAAAACGCTGGAAAAGAAAGGGTATATCACAATGCGAGCAACGGGGCCGCGAACTATTCGACCGATCGGATATAAGATAGTAAAGGAAGAGGAATGCGCCGGAGCTATTGATGAAACAGTAGGATTACATACTGATACCAGAACGGATGAGGATACAGATGAAATAATGAGAGAGGATTAGACCTCTCTTTTTTCATGCCTTAAATTGGTACAAATCCTCTAAATCCTCATGCTAAAATTACTATAGAGTAGTAATTGAACAGGGAGGGAGAAGAGTGGATAAAGATAACGAGCTGAAAAAGGAGTATTTGCGATCATATACACCAGCAGTCAGTGCGGCACGACGGTTAGAGGAAGAAATCGAGCTGCTGAGAGCGGATAAGATGGCGCCGGCACTTGTTATGGATGATATGCCGCATGCACATGATCAGAAAGATCTCTCTGACTACGCTGCAAAGTTGGACGAGTTGGAGCGCAAGCTGATCAAGGCAAGATATGAGCGCATTGATCTGTATGCAGATATATTTGCAGATATTGAACGTTTAGAGGATGAAACAGAAAAGGCAGTATTGACATACAGATACCTTCGGAGACAAAGCTGGGAAGAAATCTGTGTGAAGCTGGGATATCAGTGGGCGCAGGTTCACCGGATTCATGCCAGGGCATTGCAGAATTTCAAACCAACCGGAGGATATTATGAGATTTTGGTAAAGAAAATGAAAGATGATACACAATGATACACATATCTGTGGTATGATTGTAGTGTGAAAGAGCGTAAGAGGAAATGATTCCCCTTGCGCTTTTTTCACCATTTAACTATTGGGACATCATGAAACATAGGGATGTCCCCTTCTCCCTATAAAAGAAACAGGCAGGTGGTAATATTGGCAAGGAGTCCGAACCAAAAGGCAGAAAAAGCCCGAGAACTGTATAAGGGTGGAATGAAGCTGGTTGAGATTGCAAGTCAACTAGAGGTTCCTGCCGGGACAGTTCGGAGATGGAAAAGTACATACCATTGGGATAGCGAGCAACAAAGCGAGCGTTCGGAAAAGAAAAGCGAACGTTCGGAAAGCAAAAAGAGCGTTACGAAAAAGGCTGTAGCTGATGAAGTCAAGCAGGTGATACAGAATACCAACTTGACTGATAAGCAACAGCTTTTTTGTATATATTACATCCGATGCTTCAATGCTACCAAGGCATACCAGAAAGCATATGGGTGTGGATATACAACCGCGGTTACAAATGGCCCTGCATTACTCGGAAATGCTCGGATAAAAGAAGAAATCCTACAGCTAAAACAGGATCGGCTAAATCGAGAGTTCCTAAGTGAATCAGACATCTTCCAGAAGTACATGGACATTGCATTTGCTGACATAAACGATTTTGTTGATATCAGTGCTGGTTTTGTCACAGCAAAAGACGGTATTGATGGAACTATTGTCAGTGAAGTGAGCAATACGCAGAGTGGGGTAAAGATAAAGCTTGCTGACCGGATGAAAGCCTTACAGTGGCTTACAGATCATATGGACCTTGCCACCGAAAAGCAGAAAGCAGAGATTGCATTACTGAAAGCCAAAGTTCAGACGGATGATGGCGATGCGGTTGCAGATGATGGATTCCTTGAAGCTTTGAATGTCACAGCTGCGGAGGATTGGAGCGATGAAGAGAATCAGTAAGATTAAGCGGATTTTCAAGTTCAAGCCATTTTCTAAGAAACAGCGCAAAGTTTTGAACTGGTGGTGCGAGGATTCTCCGGTTAAAGATAAGGATGGCATTATCGCCGATGGTGCTATCCGGTCCGGAAAGACAGTGAGCATGTCACTTTCGTTTGTTATGTGGGCGATGAACTCATTTGACGGCGAAAATTTCGGTATGTGTGGTAAGACAATTGGCTCTTTCCGTAGAAATGTACTATTTTGGCTTAAGCTGATGCTCCGTAGCCGCGGTTATACCGTGGCAGATCACAGAGCTGACAATTTGGTCATTGTTTCCCGAGGCGGCGTGACCAATTATTTCTATATATTTGGTGGCAAAGACGAACGATCGCAGGATCTCATTCAGGGTATTACCTTGGCTGGGGTCTTTTTTGATGAAGTTGCGTTGATGCCGGAAAGCTTCGTGAACCAAGCAACCGGACGATGTTCCGTTGACGGTTCGAAGTATTGGTTCAACTGTAATCCGGATGGACCATATCATTGGTTCAAGATCGGATGGATTGATAAGAGAGAAGAAAAGCATCTGTTGTATTTGCATTTCACGATGGATGATAACTTAAGCCTGTCTGAGAAAATCAAGGAACGATACCACAACATGTACACCGGTGTGTTCTACCGCCGGTATATCCTTGGACTGTGGGCGATGGCAGAGGGCATTATTTACGATATGTTCGACACTGCCAAGCATGTGCTTTCCAGTCTGAATAATCTGGTCAATGCGAACTATTATGTGTCGTGTGACTATGGTACGCAGAATGCAACTGTATTCCTGTTGTGGTGTAAAGAGCACTCCGGGCGATGGGTATGCTGTCGCGAGTATTATTATTCCGGCCGTGATGAAGAAAGGCAGAAAACGGATAGCGAGTATGCGGATGATTTGGAACAATGGCTCGCTGGGATAAAACCGGTAAAGATCATCATTGACCCGTCTGCAGCATCGTTCATAGCAGAATTGAAAAAGCGTGGTTATGCGATCAAGAAAGCGAAAAATGATGTATTGGACGGCATTCGTTTTGTGGCATCCCTGCTGAATCAGGGAAAAATTGCGATCAGTGACCAGTGCCCGAATACAATCAAAGAATTTGGATCGTACATATGGGATCAGAAAGCATCTGAGCGCGGCGAGGACAAGCCGATAAAGCAACATGATCATGCGATGGATGCGCTACGATACTTCTGTTATACGATTATTCGTAAGCCGTCAATCATTGGCATTTTGAAGTGAGGTAATCAATGGATATAGAAACAATGAAACAACTGATAAAAAAATATGAGGCTGGACATACGGACTTTGTTGTGAGGGCAGAGACTGCCGAGCGTTATTACCGTAACGAGACAGATATCTTGTATCCGCCAAAGCGAGAAGATGAGGACGAAGCGGAAAAGCCATTGCGCAACGCTGATAACCGGATCCCGCGCAACTTCCACGGCTTGATTGTTAATCAGAAGGCTTCATATGCATTTACCACGCCGCCACTGTTCGATGTAGGAAACACGGCAAGCAATAAACGTGTTACTGAAGCTTTAGGCGACGAATATGCAAAGAATTGCATGGAACTGTGTGTAAATGCTGCGAATACGTCAATCGGCTGGGTACATTATTGGATCGGAGATGATGAGTTCGAGTGGGCGGTCGTACCGTCCAAGCAGATCATTCCGGTGTTCAATCGTAGTCTGAAAAGAAAGCTGATCGGACTGATGCGAGTATATCCTGACATTGACGACGCAACCGGTGACAGTTATACCGTGTATGAGTATTGGACTGATACACAGTGTCAGGCATTCCGAAGAAAAACCGGTGACGAACTGGATATGCTTACATATTATGATATGTTCATAGATCCTGACAGCGGTGATATGATTTCTGATTATTGCCATGAGTCTGGGGAAGTTCCATTCATTCCTTTTTACAACAACAATATCCATTCGGATGATTTGAGAAATATCAAGCCGCTGATTGACGTATATGATAAGGTCTACAGCGGCTTTATTAATGACTTGGACGATGTTCAGGAGTTGATTTTTGTGCTGTCCGGATATGGAGGACAGGATCTAAATGAGTTCCTTTCAGATTTAAAAAAGTATAAGGCAATAAAAATTGAAAGTGACGAAGATGGATCAGTGTCAACACTTAACATCGAGATCCCAATCGAAGCGCGCAACAGTGTTTTGGATGCAACCCGAAAGGCTATCTTCGAACAGGGGCAAGGCTTTGATCCACAGCCGGAGAACTTCGGGAATCAGTCGGGCGAAGCGTTGAAATTTATGTATTCGCTTTTGGAGATGAAAGTAGGGCTGATGGAAACGGAGTTTCGATTGGGGTTTGCGCGACTCGTGAGAGCCATCTGCAAGCATCTTGGCATTGAATGTGGCACAATCATTCAGACATGGACCCGTACCTGTATCAAGAATGATACGGAGCAGGCACAGATCTGTAAAGATTCCGTCGGAATTGTCAGCAAAAAGACGATTCTGAAAAATCATCCACTTGTGGAAGATGCAGATGCCGAGTTGAAGCAGATTGAGAAAGAGGAACAGGAAGCGCAAGAAAAAGCAGATCTATATTCGGGAGCGTTTACGAATCAAAATAATACGGATGGCAAGTAGGACAACCATGAAGATAATATGGGGCAGGATGAATGAAAAATGGTGCATATTGGAAAAAGCGTTTCAAACAGATAGAGGAATCCCAGCATCAGCAAGGCTTGCAGTGCTACGCAGACATTGAAAAACAATATCTTTCGGCGCAATGTCAGATAGAAGCGAAAATTAATGCCTGGTATCAGCGTTTTGCAGATAACAATGAAATTTCTTTGGTAGAAGCACGCCGGCTACTAAATTCCAGTGAATTGGATGAACTGAAATGGGATGTCGAGCAGTACATACGGTACGGAAAAGAAAATGCTATCAATGGTCAGTGGATAAAGGAACTAGAAAATGCTTCAGCAAAAGTACACATCAATCGGCTGGAAGCATTGAAACTTCAGATGCAGCAGTCACTGGAAGTAATGTTTGGTAATCAGCTGGACAGTGTGGATTCTGCAATTCGTGATGTATATCAATCGGGGTTCCTTCATACTGCTTATGAGATCCAGAAGGGGATTGGAACTGGATGGAGTTTTGCGTCCCCGAACAATCGGCTGATTGACAAAGTGATCCGTAAGCCTTGGGCGGCGGACGGGAAAACGTTTTCAGACAGGATTTGGGCGAACAAACAGAAGTTGGTCAATGAACTGAATACTAGCATGACACAGAATATCATCACCAGAGCAAATCCACAAAAAACAATTGATGAATTGGCGCGAAAGATGAATGTGTCAAAGCAGAATGCCGGTCGTTTGGTTATGACTGAGCAGGCGGCATTTTCCAATGCAGCTCAGAGGGATTGCTTTGAGGAGTTGGATGTGGAGCAGTTTGAGGTGGTGGAAACACTGGATGGACATACCTGTGGGCTGTGTGGTGCGATGGATGGCAAGGTATTTCCGATGAGTGAGTTTGAGATCGGTGTGACTGCGCCTCCGTTTCATCCGAACTGCCGCGGTTGCACATGTCCGTATTTTGAGGATGATTTTGGAGTACCGGGTAAACGTGCGGCCAGAGGTGCGGATGGCAAGACCTACTATGTGCCGGCTGATATGACATATAAGGTATGGAAAAAGTCATTTGTCAACGGTGACAAGTCAGACCTGAAAGCGGTCAATACTGATGATAGTGCCATTGCGGAATATACTGCATCAAGAAAAGAATATGATACACAGGTTCAAAGGTTGGCTGAACTTGAAAAAGAAACAGACAACGCACTTGATGCATATATGGATGTTATGGATACTCCGCAAGCAGCGGAGTATGAAGCAGTATTTAATAAAAGATTTGATGAAACTGAAAGTCTGAAACAGATTGTTAAAGACTTGAAAGCAGCGTTATCAGGAAAAGAAGCAAAAGCCGTCAGACAGGTAGAAAAGAACCTTGCAGTAAAGACAGGTATACCGATAGATAAAGTAGAAATGTCAGGATTGCAGTATGATACCGCTGATATGATATTTGGTTCATATAAAACTGTACTGAATAAATATCCTGAATTAAAAGGACAACTTGCATCTTTCAAATATGATGGTGCAAAAGGTAATGCCTATGCAAGTTGTAGAACACTTACAGGAGAAATTCAAACACACAAAATGTTTGCTAATTATGATAAATTAGTACAAAATTATGCAAGTGATGTTGCAGCCGGAATTATTGCTGAAACAGAGGAAGGCTATACGTTCTCTTATACGGAGGAATA
>JABLTO010175569.1_pt1 | contig 10208 bp, 16 predicted proteins | sample 7160091 | NCBI WGS metagenome assembly JABLTO01 (sample SAMN14651225, study PRJNA627086) | human gut metagenome | isolation source: feces | host: Homo sapiens
CGGCAGTTCAGCTACCACGTCGGAGAGGTGACCGACGAGCACATCGCCGCCGGAAATCTCAAGTCAAGCCCCACCACGCAGCTTGTGAGCCGGATCGTATTTGCCGACGGCAGAACGATCGCTTACGAGTACGATGCCGAGGAACGCATAACGAAGGTTACGGACAGCGTTGACGGCGTGACCGAGTACACCTACGATGCGCTTGGGCAGCTGCTTACCGGTTTTGGCGGTCAGCCGATTTCCTATGACGCGCAGGGAAATCCGGCAAGATGAATATAAAAATACATGGGTATTTTCAATATTTTGGCGGGCGGGATTTGCGATTAAAGCGGCTATATGCAGTATGTCAGCTGTTCCATATAGGATAATCGCAGCGATTGTTTTGTAAAGTTTACAAACGAGGGTGATTAGATGAAATACATTAAAAGTATTTTGACAGCCGTGATCGTGTTAGGATTAACCGTATGTATGTTCTCTTGTAGTGATACATACGATGAAACAATTATTTCTGATGTAAAACTCTATGATACAATGTGGACTCTTCCCGAAAGACGTGTCTCTGAAACATCGTCTTTGTTCCCGGCGATTATTGATGAGAAAGAGGTCGTCGATTATTACTGTAAGCACTCAACATATCAAATGGTCGGCACCGGATGGCAGGTTGAGTTAACGGTGAAATATTCGGATGAATTGTTTTCGGCCGAATTGGAGCGGTTAAATGATCTATGCAGCAATTCGGTTGTCTGCGGCGAATCGGAATATTTTGATACCTTATCTTATGCATCCGTTTGGAATTGGAATGGTTGTTTTGAATATGCGGTTGCGGATGAAAAGGAAAAGACGATCGGTTTTATCTATTTGCAATTGATAAGTAAAGATAATTTGGAGATCAGCTCGCGCTATATTCCAAATGGGTATGAAATGAACTTCGGCAATTCGCAGGTGTATACGATCTATCAGTAACAAATTTCTTGATGTCGCTGTCCTAAGCATTGATATTGTTCTCTCACTCGGAGGTCTTCCGGCGGGCGGTGTTGGATTACATTTTTGATAAATCCTTAAATAATTCCATATGGGTGGTTTAAATGATCGATCTGTGTATATCCGGAACTTTAGACGAAGAATTAGGCGGAGACGCTGTAATATTTTCAATCAATGGCGAATCAAAAACCGTTGATCGCTTCTCCAGGCAGATTCATTTTTCGCTTGAGGAAAATAAAACATACCGTCTTTGTTTTGAGCAGAGCTCCGAACAATCTGTTCCGCGCTTTGTCGGAAACATTTTGAATGTTTTGCTCCTGCCTGTCAGGGGGATTTTGAATGTTATAACATTCAATGTCGCTCCGGATTGGTGGAAAGACGTCTCTGCTTTTAAGATTTCCGGATATGTTGATATCAATCTCAACGAAAATGCAGAAATATCGTTTGAATTGAAACGGGGAAATTTCGACAAGAACACCAACACGTTCTGCCCGCCTGCAATATCATTTTCTCCCGATATTTTAACCGAGCGATCATGCATACCCGACGTTAAGGAAATAACAAAGGCGCATCATAATCATCTGTTAAATATCGCCTCGGTAAGTGTTCTTCTGTTTGCATTGCTTTTTTACCTGCTGTATGTCGGAGTAAAAAACGAAATGAACGCTGCCTGTGCAATAATTTCGATTCTCATAATTTCATTCGTTATCCTGACGGCATGGCTGATATTGCACAGCTTTAGAAAAAGAGATTCTTTGATAACAGAATTAAACAGCCGACACAGCTAATGAAATTTTATCATTCGCTCTGCCTTCATCCAAGGTTTCTTTTTCATGGTAAGTAAATTCTGTCCGAGGTGCTTTATGAAATATAACAGAATACTTTTCTTCAAGAGCAGTCGGTTTTTACTAAATATGCTGCGGTGTAAATGAAATAACAGGAAGTGATATTTATGACGGAAAAATGGATTGGCTTGGGAATAATTTTGCTTGATGTTATATTGCTGATTGTTATGTATATTTACATCGGTCACAAAGGTGTGTATAAAGGTGACTTCATGGGGTTGCTTTTAGATTCATGGGAGGTAATCGGGCTATTGATTGCCTTATTTTTGTTGGGTTTGGTGATGTTTTTAAGATAACATAACAGGTCAAGGTTATCATCATTTACTCTAACGTCTTGATCACCGTTTCTCCGCAATTGTTTGGAAAACATTCAATTGCGGAGTTTTATTTATGCTTAGAATCCTTCATGAAAACGGCAGCATCGTGCGCTCGCTTGACATTCTTGCGGGAATCGAGTATACTTTAGGTGATAATTACCGCTTACGACGTGAGGAGCGTTTGTGACGCAGCTCCCGACACATTGGGTTCAATCGCTGCCGTGAATCCGTTCATGTATAGTGGTTATATTTTTAATGCAGGGGGACCCCAAAAACGCGACGCCGATTTATTTTATAGGAGTTTACGGAAAGAAAGGTTGGTGGTGATTTCCGTGAAAAAGTATGCTGCCTTTTGCATTATCGCTGTTGTTGAGGTGTGTTTGCTGCTGCTTGGCTGGAAATTAGACATTATAAAACATCTTCCGGTAGGAATGACGGATCCTTATTACGGTGAACGACCTTATGATTACGGGAATGCAAAATGGGTATGCGATTCATATAATGTATGGTTTGAGATTGACGTTTCGAATGAAGACATCAGACGTCAAAAAGGTGAAATCGAGATTGACGGCGTTGTGTATCCGTGCATAATCCTTTTTGCAATGCAGACGGATATAGTGGACATTTATATTGATTATCCTTTGGAGGCGCTTCTGTTCAATGCTGCCGAAATGAATAACGGCATCATTACAGGAGAGTGCGATTTTTCGCCGGAAACTTTGGTTATCCATGTGGACCGTGAAGAAGATACGCTTTTAAACGGAAAGTATGAAACGCTTACATTCCACCGCGAAGAGCTCAGCGGCAGCATATCGGAAAGCACGGATTAGCCCGGGATTTGTTATTGCGGCGGAACGATTTTAAGGAGTTTTACTGTGACAATCGAAGATTTAATATATTACGGTCGATATTATGATTTCGAAGACATGGGGCATCATTTATGGTGGTTTGACCCTTTTGACGGTAAAATACGTCCGTTTGATGAGTTGGTGAATGATTTCGGGTATTCATCTCAGGAAGACATTATTTCTTCCGAAAGATTTATTCCGTTGTTTGAGACAGATATTGTCAAATCGGAGCAAGAGTTCTTAAAGCAATACGGTCTGGAGATTGAGCAGTCGGAAAATTCGGATGACATTGATTTTGATACGAAATTCAAAATGCTGATCGATCGAAACGATCTTTGGAAATCTTGGCACAGTTTTGAATACCGTACTCTGTATCAGGATGCGATTGCTTGGTGCAATAAAAATCATATCGGAAATGATATAATCGTCAGATAGAAAGGCGAAAGCTTGGTTCGTATTCCCGCATTTTTTAATTATCACATCAAAAGCCATAAAACAGTGCGCATATATTTTATGTAGTAGCAGGATGATACAGGGAGGGAATTTTTGTGGCATATATAGTCTGTAATGAAATTTCGGACAAACAGTATCGGTGCTTGCTTGAATTTGCTCTTTCTTACAGCGATTTATTTTGTGTTTCAACATTCAAACTCTGCAAAAAGGACCTTAGCCCAACTTATTTTGACTTTTTTGAAATCGCAGCGCCTTCGGAAGTCGATCAGTATGAGTGCAAAAAGTTACCGCAGCATTATGAAAAGGGACAGAAATTTCGAGTATTCCGATTGAACGGCAGTAACAAGAAATTCATAGCGCAGCGGCGAAGCTTTTGGGAATGGTCACTTCCCGATCTGCCGGAGGACCTGTCATTTTTAAAAGACAAGAAAGTGTGGTTGAACTGTATCACGCACGAACGGATGGTGATAATCGATACAAATGATGACGTGGTTTATTCGTTCATAGACCGTTTGGGAATTCAATTGCGTAAAATGTAAGAAAACAAATGTTTTTCTCCGCACCTCAGATGAGGTGCGGAGTTTTTATTTGACATTCTCGCGGGAATCGAGTATACTTTAGGTGATAATTGATGTTTGCGGCGTATATGGCAATCCGGATAATCTGTCTCGGACGTGCATAGTAACTTTCCGTCATCTATGGCTTAGTCATAGGAAGGAGGAAAAATGAAGAATCTTAAAGTGGAGACTTCACGCAATTTCGGTGACAGAAGTCCGTCAAAAAGCTTTTTCAGAGAGCTGTCCGGGCAGCTCACTCCGAAAATTGCGGATTTGATTGAGAGTGAGCACCTGCGTGAAAGTCTGCCGGAGTTAATTTGTATTTCTCTTGATTCTGATTCATATACGGAATTTACAGAGTCGGACGCCTCGGAATTTCTAAATATGAGAATTTCCGCCTTTTCCGCGCCCTTAATAATATGTGATTTCGTTATTCGGTGGGAATCGGATACAGCGGATACGGTACATCCGTGGGATGATTTGGGCGGCAGAACGGTGCGCTTTGATTTCTTTATCTCCGAGTACAATATAAAAAGACTCAATTGTACCGTGCGGCAGCTGTATCATCCCGTAATCGAAACCGAGCAAAGCGGTCTTCCTTTTGACTATCAGATTTATTACGGCGGCGAGAGTCTGACGGTTGATTTTCGCTCCCCTACGGCGGATGACGAAACGGAAGAAATCCGCACCATGATGGAGAATTTCACGGAAGCATGGAATGAGTCTCATGAACTCAAAATTCATGTGCTTGAGGTGAAAAAGGTCTCGGGTTCGAAGGTGCGGTGCGATGTTGATTTCGGCGGATGCGGTGTTGATGCGGTTGAGGCGATGATTTTCAGCTTTCGCTGCCGGGAGAATATCAAAAAAATCACATGTCGGTAAAGTCTTGAAAGGGGAAAACTCGCAGAAAAGAGGAAAATGAACCGTGAAAACAGTTACATTTGCATCAAAAAAGAGCTTTCTCTGTTGTGTAAAGAAATATGCAGCGCCAAGCGCAGTTTTTATAATGACGATATTGATGCAATCGAGCGGCATGGCGCAAAGGTTAAGATGAAATGCTTTCCTGCGCGCAAAAACAAACGGGCAGGGAACAGAGAAGAAACATTAGTGATTTGTGCTTACATATATACTGCGATCCGTTCTGAGACCGCCTCGTGGAAAGCGGATGCGTATAATATCATTATTCCGCGGTCGGTAAAGCGAAGAAGGAAAGCACCGATGTTTATAAGGTGTGCGTGAATGAGCTCGAAGGCAGGAAAATGACGGCGTTTTTCGGAAATACGCCAAACGGCTCACCGAAAAAACGGCGGATGCGGTTCTTAAACGCAGTTGGGCGGATCGTGTTGCCGGGGCGATGTTTTTTGATCGTGACGGCGGAGTTTATAAAAGCTGCTTCGGCTTTCGGGTAAAGGCGGCTGTCATTATCGGGTTGCTTATACTATTGTTTTTGCTTCGATTGACAAATCCGGGAGGATATCATCCGAGTTTCAGATAAACAGCGTACCAATCGGCTTCGGAAGGAAGATATTCGACGAGCTCCAGCTCGGCACATTGTGCTTGACCGCGGTTTTATCTGCATTATCGGCGGAATGGAACGACCGGGTACGTCCGGTGCTTCACTGAATTTGTTCAACTTCGAGATGGATAACGGGAGGAGAAAATATGAAGTACTTTTTTGCTGCGCTTGCCGTGATTTTGGCGGCGCTTTGCTGTGCGGGAATTGTTACGGCTGTTTTGCCAAAAGCCGATCTGACCTTTGCCGACGAAGGAGAGGCGGTCTTTCGGTACGGAGAGCGTGATGCGGTTCAGCCGATATCGTCTGAGGATCTGTCGCGGATTTGCGATCTTCTTGACGGAAAAAGGCTGCATTCCGATGATCCGTCATGCGGATTTTCGGATGATGTTTCGGTCGTTATGAACGGAACGGAGTGTTTCTGCTTTGCGTGCGATTCCTGCCCCGTTGTATATTGGAAGAACAAAAATAAATTTATCAAGCTTTCGGAAAAGGAGAATGAAGAGCTGAAAGGCATTTTGACGCTATACGGCTTTGAATTTCCGTGTATGTAGAACCGTATAAAGGCAATTCGGCGAAGATGCGCGTGAGGTCTATGTGATTTCTTTGAATCGGTCGGGTGGCTTAGCCAATCGACCGATTCACTTTTCGGATACGCGCGCGGCGCACTATCGGTATGTACGGCGACGTGGAGGACATTCACCGCCAAAAGTCTTGAAACGAAGTGCATCAAATCATGACATAGACGGAGATTATCTCATATACCGCCGATCTCATGACGGATAAGCAAAATGTGTGAATAACGGAAAATCCCTTCGCATATCCGGTATGCGAAGGGATTTTGAATATAACTTTATTCTCCGGCTTTTTCTTCGGCGTTCTCGAGCTGTGCGATCGCTTCCTCGAGAAGTCCCGCGCGCTTAATCTTCTTTGAAGTGTTTTTCGGGAATTCTTCGCTGCGCACGAGGAATTTCTTGATCCGCTTGTACTGCTGAACCATGGAGTTTGCCTGCTTGACAGCCTCGGTGAGCTTTTCTCGGACAAGCTCTTCGGAATATCCGTCGGGATTTTCCTCATCGAGCCTCTCCCTGTCGGGCAGGATCATCGCAACGATATCGTAATCGCGTCCGGTCTCGTCCGGTACGCCGACCACGACGCTCTCGAGCACATACGGATTGCGCGAAAGATACGTTTCAAGCTCCTCAGGGAAGATGTTCTTTCCGTTGGCGGTGACGATGACGTTCTTTCTGCGTCCCGTGATGTGGAGGAAGCCGTCCTTGTCGATGAATCCGAGATCGCCGGTGTAGAGCCATCCGTCTACGATGACCTCGGCGGTGAGCTCGGGCGCTTTGTAGTATCCGAGCATGATATTTTCACCCTTGAAGCGGATGTCCCCGGTGCCGTCCTCGGCGGCATCGACGATTTCAAGAGTTGCGTTCGGTGTGGCAAGTCCGGCGGAGCTGTCGCAGTAGAACTTGTCGCGGTTGACGGCTGCGAGCGGCGCGCACTCGGTAAGACCGTATCCCTGAACCGCAAGAATACCGAAATCGCGCAGTCCCTTCAGTATGTCGGGATCGACCGCGGCACCGCCGGCGATCATCATTCTGAGCTTGCCGCCGAAGGTCTCATGAATCTCGGAGAAAAGCTTCTTTCTGAGGTCGATACCGATCTTGCGGGATGCATTGGAGGCAGCGAGAGCCTTCTTGACCATCTTTTCCATGCCGTTCTTGCGGATATTTGCCCATATCTTGTGATACATGGTCTCAATGAGAAGCGGCACACAGAGGATCATTGTCGGGTGAACCTCTTTCATGTTCTTCATGATGTAGCGCAGTCCTTCGCAGTAAGCGATCGTCGAGCCGCGGTAGATCTGGCAGAGGAAGCCGCAGGTACACTCATATGCGTGGTGGAGCGGAAGAACCGAAAGGAAGGTGTCTTCGGGTCCGATATAGATCATCTGGCACATTTCGGTGAGGTTGAAGGATATGTTGTGATGCGAGAGCATAACGCCCTTCGACACGCCCGTCGTACCCGATGTGAATATGAGCGATGCCATTTCGTTCTTGTCTATCTCAAGGTCGAGATATGTGCGGTCTCCCGCGTTTATCTTTTCACGTCCTGCGGCGCAAAGTCCGGAAAGCTCGTCAAAGCATATGAAATCGAGGGGCTTCTCGATCTTCTTTATCTTGTCCTCATATTTGGCGGAGTATATAACCGCATCCGCTTCGGAGACGTTCGCAATGTTTGCGATCTCCTCCGGCGGGATTTCCTTGTCTACCGGGATAACAACGCCGAGACCGCAGATAACGGTCATGTAGGCGAGTGCCCATGCGTAGCAGTTTTCGCCCGTGACGATAACACGCTTGCCGAGAAGTCCTCTCGCGCAAAGCTCGGTGCCGAGTCCTTCAACATCGAGGAGATACTGATTGAAGGTGATCCCTTCGTAAACTCCGTCCCGCTTTTCGAGAAATGCGTTCTTCTCGGGCCACGTTGCGGCGCTTGTGTAGAGCATCTCCTTCAGATTCTCAATGGGGCGCACTTCGTAATTCTTATACTTTTTCATAACGAACAACCTTTCCTGCAATATTCGCACCGCATTACGGGATCTTGTCCGTTTCCGTCGTGCGGCAATGTTTATTAAATACAATCACGTTCACAGTTTAGCACAGTTTGCATAAAAATGCAATAACAAATAGAAAATCCGGGCGATTTTCTACATATAGTATATTCGGCGCGCTTTATATATTTACCCGAATACGCGTAAAACAAGCATGAGCACCGCATATTGCAGGATTATTATTACCGGAATTCCGATCATGAATTTCGGTTTTTTCGTTTTGTGCCTGATAAGCAGCATCACGGTGAGCATTGCGGCGCTTCCGCCGAGCGCGGAAAGAAGGAGAAGCGTCTTTTCGGGCACACGCCGCCGTCCCTTTATTTTGGAATTGTGCTTGTCGGCAATGCACACGACGGCGGATATAAGCGAGATCACCGCAATGTACGATATCAGAATATAACGCAGGGTCTCGTTCATGTCATTCGCCGTACTTTCCGGATTCGCTCTGCGCCATTGCGTCGCACCGCTCGTTGTACGGATGACCGGCGTGACCCTTCACCCACACGAACGTGACATCGTGAAGGGCGAGGAGGCTCATGAGCTTTTCCCAAAGATCGGGATTCAAAACGGCTTTGCCGTCCGATTTCTTCCACCCCTTCTTTTTCCACGAATAAACCCAGCCCTTCGTGATCGCATCGGTAAGGTATTTCGAATCCGATGTCAGAGTCACGCGGCACGGCTCCTTAAGCGCGGAAAGCGCCTCTATCGCTGCGGTAAGCTCCATTCTGTTGTTTGTAGTTGCGGCTTCACCGCCGCATATCTCCATCTCGCGCCCGCCGTAGACGAGTACCGCACCCCATCCGCCGGGTCCGGGATTCCGTCGGCATGAGCCGTCAGTATATATTTCAACCTGTTTCATAAAGTTCCCCGTTCCGCCGCACGTCAGGCGGCAGCATCTCCGATTTTCTGGCGATTCCGAGCGTAAAGCAGCGTTTTTTGCCTTTCGGCAGAGGAAAAGCTATATTTTGCAAGCGCCGAATGATAAAAGACATACGACTAAAATGATAAAAATCCGTGCTTTCCGAACCGCCGTTTTATTCTATCACATTGTCGGAGCGTTTTCAAGGGCTCACGTCATTTTGATTTGCGGCATATACTTTATTGAAGCCGACGGGCTTTGAAAAGAAAATCCGGAACGCGCTCGGGCGTTTCGGACGCGGTTCGGCGAGGCGGCGCGAAAGACTGCGCAAGCCTTTGGGAGCCGCCGGAAAGATAAAGAAAGGTTTGATCTTAAATGGATTACAGAAACGATTGCAGAACTCCGCGCGACCGGATAGACGGCGATATGCGCCGCCGTATGACGTGCGGATGCACGGCAGGCGGACGTTCGGACATCATGTCGGGAAATACGGTAAGGCGTACACAGAACGCAAGGGATAACGGAGGGTGCAATATGCCGTCGCTGGCGATGGTATATTCGCCCTATCAGGAATTTACCGACCTCTACGAGGTTTCGGAGGCACTTGACGCGGGAACGATATTCCGTCAGCTCGATCTGCGCTTCTACGGAGAAAAATGCTGCAGGGGAGGCGGAAACAGATGAGAGGAAGAAAAAATGACGCTCTTCGCACGGTGTCGATGTATGGGCTCGCAATGTACGATGCGCTCCTGTATCTCGACGCTTACCCGTATAACGAGGAGGCGAAGAAATATTTCGCGGAGATGACGGAGAACGAAAGATGCGCCGTCGCCGAATACGAGAAAAACTACGGTCCGATCACTGCTTCGGCAAGTGTAGAAAATGAAGGATGGCAGTGGTCGGAGGGATCGTGGCCGTGGCAGAACTGTGAAGGAGGGATGTAATTATGTGGTCGTATGTGAAAAGGCTTGAATACCCCGTAAATATAAAGAATCCGAATCCTGCGGCGGCAAAGGTGATCCTCGATGCCCTCGGCGGTCCCGATGGCGAGCTCGGCGCGGCAAACCGCTACCTGAGTCAGCGCTTCACGATGCCGTATAACGAGGTCGTCGGAATTTTGACCGACATCGGTAGAGAAGCCTCTGAAATGTTCCATTCAGAGGCTACGGCTTTTTTTGATGCTTTTGCAACCGTATAGCTCCACTTCATAGGAAGCAA
>JABLTO010197205.1_pt1 | contig 10201 bp, 9 predicted proteins | sample 7160091 | NCBI WGS metagenome assembly JABLTO01 (sample SAMN14651225, study PRJNA627086) | human gut metagenome | isolation source: feces | host: Homo sapiens
CGGTGTGGAATCATCATACATCGCACCAAAGATGATGTTGGCAGATTCACCGGCCAGTTCCTCAACATACATTGCTGCTTCATTAGCTTCGATCAGGCCGATATCACCGGAAATGTTGATGATGATATCTGTTGCACCTTCGATGGTTGTCTCAAGCAGCGGGCTTGTGATTGCCTGCTTAACCGCTTCAAGAGCCTTGTCATCGCCGTGGCCTTCACCTATACCGATATGAGCGATACCCTTGTCCTTCATGACAGTAGAGATATCTGCAAAGTCAAGGTTGATCAGCCCGTACATTGATCAGGTCCGTGATACCCTGAACGCCCTGCTGTAATACTTCATCTGCCTTCTTCAGTGCTTCAGGCATAGATGTTCTTCTGTCAACAATCTCAAGAAGCTTGTCATTCGGAATGACGATCAGTGTATCAACATTCTGCTTCAGGTTCTCAATACCCTGAATCGCATTGTTCATACGCTGTCTTGCTTCAAATCTGAAAGGTTTTGTAACAACACCAACTGTCAGACATCCGAGATCCTTGGCAATACCTGCAACAACAGGTGCTGCACCAGTACCTGTACCGCCGCCCATACCGCAAGTAACGAATACCATATCCGCACCCTTAATGAGCTCTGTCAGTTCATCCATACTCTCTTCTGCTGCCTTGGCACCAACTTCAGGTTTCGCACCTGCACCAAGTCCCTTTGTCAGTTTCTCACCAATCTGTACTAACTGTGGTGCTTTACATAACTGTAAAGCCTGACGGTCTGTATTAACACCGATGAATTCAACACCGAGGATATTTTCATCTACCATTCGGTTGACAGCATTATTACCTGCGCCGCCAACTCCAATTACAAGAATTTTTGCTGCTGCTTCATTTTCATTTGGTTTTATCTCAAGCAAGGTTCTTCCTCCTTCATATTTCACCTTTTATCGTATCATACCATTATATAATATTATTTTTTTTTAAAAATATCAACCTTTATTTATGAATCTTTTGTAAAAATAATCGAATCTTTTGTGGAATCGTATTCTTCAAGATGTAAAGTCCCCGATAATCCATCCAGATTCGGAAGAAGATCCTTCAGTTCTGAAAGTTTTTCTTCCATATAAATATCTTTTCCCAAAAGAACGGTGACCCTTCCCATCACCAGATCGTAACCGCCATCTGAAGTGATGCCAATCGTATCAGCGATAATCTCCTCTTCATTCAGTAAAGCGGCGATATTCAAAATGCTGTCCAGAACAGTATCATCATTAGCTGTCAGCACATCCCCGTTTTCAGCACTTTTGATCTGAATACCATCCATCATCGGGATATCCGGAATCTTATCATCCTGCGTCAAAATAATCCTGCCCTTTTCATTGACATAACTATACTGATCATTGTTCTTCACTGCTGCTACGAGCTGCTGCTCTCTCACGTGTACCACCACTTTCTGAGGATTCTCAATAGAGAGTCGGATGCCTGAAAGTAATGGTTCTGAGGAAATATCGATTTTACGGTTGATCAACCACAAAATCAATGTATTCCCATAACTCTTATCACATTGAATCAGTTCTTTCACCTTGTCATCCGTTACACGCTCATTGCCCGTGATCTGAATATCTTTGGTCTGAAAACCGAAAACACCCACCAACACAAGCACAATCAGAATGATGAAAAAAGCAAGCACCGGATGTCTCTTCTTTTTCTTTCGTTTTCCGGGTTGCTTCCTTTGACGCTTATACACAGTTTCTGTACCTTTATCTGCCAATCAGATTCTCCTCCTGTCTTCCTATATCAATTTTTACATCCGAACTCACTGTCTGCGATCAATGCACGCACCGAGACTGCGCAGATCGCTGCACACATCAACATAGCCTCTGTCGATATACTCGCTCTCCTGTACTATCGTCGTTCCCTCTGCCGCCAGACCGGCAGCAACAAGGGCTGCTCCTCCTCGCAGATCTCTGGCCGCAACAGCTTCTCCATGCAGTTTTGCCGAACCGCTGATCAATGCCTTCGACCCACTCACTGAAATATCTGCACCCATCCTGATCAGCTCAGGGACAATTTTGAAACGATTTTCGAAGATATTCTCTGTAATAGAACTCTCCCCATGAGCTGTGCAAAGACACGCCATCATCTGTGACTGCATATCTGTAGGAAATCCCGGATAAGGCTGTGTCTGAATATTCTTCACGCCAAGAAGTACAGATGGTGCTATTATTTTAATACTTTCTTCGCAAATAATCAAGCCACATCCTGATTCTGCCAGCACATCCGCCACCGATTGTACATGCCGGACCCGCACCCCCTTTAAAACCGCCTGGCCGCCTGCTGCTGCAACAGCTGTCATATAGGTTCCCGCAACGATCCGATCGGCCATGATTGTGTATTGGACATCGTGCAGCTGCTCTACACCTGTTATCACTATTCTGTTTGTTCCGATACCATTTATTCTGGCACCGGCAGCAATAAGAAATCTGCACAGATCTTCTATTTCCGGTTCCATGGCTGCATTGATAATCTCAGTACTTCCCTCTGCCAGAACCGCCGCAAGAATTACATTTTCCGTAACCCCTACACTAGGATAAGATAAAACAATTTTCGCACCTTTAATTCCTTTTGTCCTGCAATAAATCCCCTCTTCCCTCATTGAGACCTGAACGTTCATTTTCTGCAGTGCTTCTATATGCCAATTGACAGGTCTTGCTCCGATGGTACAACCGCCCGGATACGGCATCATCACTTCTGTTTTTCTTCCCATCAGCGGTCCGAGAAGAAGCACAGAAGATCGCATCTTTCCCGCATCCGGTGCAGATATTTCTATCGGATCAATTTCTTTTGTATCCAAAATCAGCCTGTCTCCATCGGTCTCAATACGAACACCCATCTGTTCAAGCAGCCGGCACATATGTCTGACATCCGATATCTGAGGGCACCGTCTAAGACAGACAATGCCTTTGTTTAAAAGAGATGCGGCCATAATCGGTAGTGCGGCATTTTTTGCCCCCTGTATATCAACCTCTCCATTCAGGCAGTAACCGCCCCGGATACATATCGATGACATTTCTTTCCTCCAGACCCGGTACCATTATAGTTTATGATATGCCGCCTTTTCCCTGCCGTGCCACATTCTGTACAATTCCAATCTCACACATGAGAAAAACAAGAGATGTTCCGCCATAGCTGATAAAGGGCAGAGGGACACCTGTGTTTGGGATGCTGTTGGTTACAACAGCAATGTTGATCATCATCTGCAGACCGATATGCGCCATTACACCTGTTACAAATAAAGCCCCCTGCAGATCCGGTGCTGCCATTGCAATGACGGCACACCGCCAGATCAGCAGAATAAACAGTAAAATACTAATGATGGCACCGAACAATCCCCATTCTTCACAGATAATAGCAAATATCATATCATTGTGAGCTTCCGGAACATAAGCCAGTTTCTGAATACTTTTCCCGTAGCCGCAGCCAAAAAGCCCGCCGGAACCAATAGCAAAAAGTGCCTGCCGTGTCTGATAGCCTTTAGGATGAGTTTCCACATTCAGCCAGGCTTCAATCCGGTCCAGGCGGTAAGCTGCTAATTTCAGGAAAACGCCCATCATGGCGATCCCCATTCCCGTCAAAGCAAAAAAGGGAGCCCATTTGCGGCTGGCCGTAAAAATAATAATAAAAGACACTCCGAGAATAATGACTCCTGTACTGAGATTCGTTGCCATGACCATGGCCGCTGCCGGCATCACACATAAAAACATCAGGATGATCCCCTTCCACTTTTTCATCAGAGGCTCTGCTGCACTGCACATTGCTGCCAAAAAGATGATCAATATAAATTTCGTAAATTCAGAGGGCTGGAACCCGACAGGGCCAATATAGATCCAGCGTTTCTGGCCATGACTTGCAGTTCCAATGAGGAAAACCGCCGCCAGCATCAACAGGGCAATACCATACAGGGGCCAGGCATATTTGAGAATCCGATGATAATCCGGTCTGCTGATCATGTACATCATGACCGTCCCGATGATAACGGTAAAAATCTGACGTTTGACATAATAAAATGCATTTCCATACTGAAGTCCGGCGGTATAAGAACTGGCACTATAGATCATAACAAGGCCGAATACAATCATCCCAAATACAAGAAGCAGCATTAACGGATCACCGGCATTCACTTTTTTATTCATTGCCATCTCCTGTTTCATTGATTATTTCCGGCTGTTCACCCAGATAATAAGGAAGTACATTTTCAAATATTTCCCTCATCACCGGTGCTGCCACTGTTCCGCCGTAATAGGCCCCCACAGGTTCATCAATCATCACAATTCCTACGATCTTCGGATCATCTGCCGGAGCAAACCCGATAAATGAAGCAATATATTTGCCTGAACCTCTTGGCAGTTTCTGACTGGTTGCTGTTTTGCCGCCGATGCGATAACCTTCTATATAGCATTTCTTTCCGGTTCCCTCAGCGACAACCTTTTCCAGAAGCATTTTCATTTTATCCGATACATCCCGGCCGATCGCATTTTGATGATATTCATATTTCAATTTTTTTATCTGTCCGGTCTCACTGACAAGCTTTACACCAAGATGCGGTGTTACAAGATTCCCGCCGTTAATAACAGTGCTGACAGCACGGAGCATCTGAATCGGTGTGATCTGGAAAGACTGCCCAAATGAGATGGTTGCCAATTCCACCTCACCCACATCCTCGATCTGATGCATAATCGACCCGGCCTCTCCCGGCAGATCAATGCCGCTTTTTTCCATAAGACCCAGCTTATGAAAATACTGATACATGATTTCGACACCTGTCCTCAGGCCTGTTTCAATAAATACCGGATTACAGGAATTCATCAGTCCTTCCACAAAGGATTCCGATCCGTGTCCGGCTATTTTGTGGCACCGGATTCTCCGGTCTTCTACGATTTTGTAACCCGGACAATAAAACCGGTCATTTAAAGAGACACTGCCTGATTCCAGGGCTGCCGTCGATGTAATGATCTTGAATGTTGACCCCGGTTCATATGTGTCATTCAGGCATCCATTTCGCCACATTCTGTTTAAGGCATCCTGATGATTCTCTGTCGGTCCATCACCAGGAAGTGTATAGGGTGAATTCAAATCAAACTCCGGCTCATTGGTCATTGCCAGAATTTCGCCATTACGCGGATCCATTAATAGAACAGATACACTTTTCGCTTCTTTTTGTTCTATTATTTTTTGCGCTGTCTGCTGTACATAGCATTGTATCGTATAATCCAGACTTGTATACAGATCATTCCCCGGAACTGGTTCAACTCTGTCTTCTGCCGCGTGGCCCACCTCCACGCCCCTTGCATCTGTAACTGTCAGAATGGCACCTTCAATTCCTTTAAGCCACTGGTCATACTTAACTTCCAGCCCGATAATCCCCTGATTATCTCCGCCTGTAAAGCCCAATACCTTGGATGCCAGCGTTCCATACGGATAATTCCGCGTATAGTCTTCGTCCACCATCACACCTTTTAACTGATAGCTTCGGATTTTATCTCCCAATTCTTTTGAAACATTTGCCTTAATTCTTTCAATTGAAGATACTTTTTCCACACGCTTTCTGACTGAAGTTTCATCCAGGGACAAAACATCCGACAAAACCGAAATCACTTTTTCGGGATCCGTGATCTGATTGTGGATCACCGATATCGTACAGACCGACTGATTATCTGCAAGGACAATGCCATTTCTGTCATAAATGACTCCTCTCGCAGCCTTAATACTCCGTTCCCTTTCATGCAAAGCACTGGCCTGCTCCTGATAGTACTCCGACCGGAATATCATCAGATATACCAGTCTTCCCGTCAGAAGCAGGCCAATCCCCACAATAAAAGCGGCCATGATGAGCATCTTTCGTCTGTGATAGATTTTAATCTGCATTCATTTGTCCGCTTTCATTTTTTATTATATTATGTTGTTTTAGTCATTTTAGAACTTCCGGCTATTCGCCGTCGTCAACTGCCTGTCCGTCATCACTGCCGTCATCGCCATTGTCTGCTTCATCCATGTTATCGCCTTCATCAGCACCCTCATTCGCATCAACTTCATCCTCATTATCTGCACTGTAGTCATCATAATTTTCATCTGTCTCTGTCTCAGACACTTCTTCTGTCGGGAATATCTGCAGATATGGCAAAGCCTCTGAGAAAATCTTTCCTGCTATCGTTGATGCAAAGGAACTCTGCCCCTGATCTTCTGCGTTGGCCTCATCAACAACCACATAAACCACCAGCTGCGGATCATCAATCGGAGCCGCTCCAATAAAAGATACCAGACGTGCTTTTGTTCCTCGCGGTACCTTCTCAGCTGTACCTGTCTTACCGCCGATGCGATATCCGGCAACCTGTGCCGGCTGACCACTGCCGCTTTCAACCGTCTGATAAAGAGCATTCTTCATCCATTCGGATGTAGTATTTGAAACAGTTGTTCTCATCAGTGTCTTGTCGATCACCTGAATGGTATTGCCGCTGTCCGATGCAATCTCGGAAACAACATGCGGTTTATAATAATAACCGCCATTGACAATGGAACTGAATGCAGATGCCACCTGAACCATTGTTGTATTATAGCCCTGTCCGAAAGAACTCGTCCACAACTCCACAGGCCCCATCGTATCTGCTGTATAAATTGTTGCCGCACAGCTCGCTTCACCGGGAAGATCAATACCTGTCAGCTGACCGAAACCAAATAATTTCTGCATCTGGATAAAGCTTGCAGCACCAATCCTGTCACTGAGCTGCATCATAACATCATTACAGGAATGAACAATACTTCCCGTCAATGTCAGATTTTCATGAACAGAGTTACAGGATACAAAGGTTCCGTCTGTATAGGTCTGACCGCCGTCACAGACAAAATTCTCATCAGGATCCACCAGGGCCTGATCCAATGCATAGGACACTGTCATTGTCTTGACGGTCGAACCCGGCTCATAAGTATCATTCACGCAGAAATTACGCCAGACCTGGTAGAGTGCATCGGACATATCCTGATCATTCATATTCGCAATCTGATCCTCCGTATAGCCGGCTATTGTCAGATCTCTCGGTTTATTCAGATCGAAAACCGGCGCGTTTGCCATACCAAGCACCTCGCCGTTGTTCGGATTCATCACCAGTGCCGCCACATTCTTGGCACCTGTCTCCTGCATAAATTCACTGATGTACTTTTCAGCAATTCGCTGGATATTGATATCAACGGTGGATACAATAGTCTTGCCGTTATGGGGTTCTTCTGTTACCTTCTGAAGATCCACATCATCATTGAGATAACCATATTTTCTTCCGTCTGTACCTGAAAGCATCTTATCATAATAGCTTTCTATTCCCCACAGACCTATGTCATCCCCGGATGTAAAACCGATCAGATCACACGCAAGTGTGGAAAAAGGATACATTCTCTGATAACTTTCTTCGAACCAGATACCGGATGAAACCGCACTGATGATTTTCTGATCGTTCTCGTCCTCCGAAGAAAGAAAATCATCATATGGCTTTTTCTCATCATAGGTCATCTTTCTCCTCAGAACAACATAACGGCTGTTTGGCTGTTCCTCCAAAGTTTTCTTCACCGTAGCCTGATCAATTGAAAAGTATTCCTCCAGTACCTCAGCAACATACTCAGAGGCTTTCTCATCAGTACTTTGTGTAATAACATACGGATCAAGGACGAGATTGTAGATCTTCTCACTTGTTGCAAGAACAGTACCATTCCTGTCTGTAATATCGCCTCGCTTGTAAGGAATCGTCTGCCCGTCATAATTGAGCAGTGTCAGTACATTCTTCTCGTAAGTATCGCCATCTGCGATATTAATCTGCACAAGTCTTATAATCAGACACACAAAGCAAACAAGAACAAATAGAAACACAATCAATAATCTTCTTCTATTTGTCTTGGAAAATTTCCGTATTTTTTTCTTCGCCATCTAACACTCACCTAAATTTAAAGTCATCTATCTTACTGTTTGTCCGGTATAGATTCATACTGCCGTACATAATCATCGTTACTACTGTTATAATAAATAATCTGGCTCTCATCTGCATACACCATGCCCAGTTCTCCTGTAGCAATCTGATAAATCTGATCCAGATCAATGCTTGTATTCAGACTTCCCTTTAATGAAGTATTCTGTTCCTGTAAAGTCTGAAGCTGTGTCTGCAGTGCAGTTACGTTCTGTTTGGCATCACTCAATGCCGAATTGGAGTGTAGATACATAAAACAGGTGCCCAGAGTAATTCCTACAGACACAACAAGAAAAAGGGTATACTTTAAATCAAAAGCAGATACTCTTTTCTTGTGTCTGACAGGAGCCTGTTTCGGCTGTTCCTGTATATTCTTCTTTGTTCTTTTAGGGATTTGAGGCTGTTCATTCAGCCTTCGTGCTGTATTTCCATCTATATAATAGCGTTCGGTCTCTCTTCGATGCATTGCAGATTGATTGCTGCGCTTCTCTGCCATCCAACGCCACCCTTTCTTTATTAATAAGGCAGCCTGCATCAGCTGCCTGTTATCTATTCTTTGATACGTTCAAATACCCTGAGCTTCGCACTCTTGGAACGGCTGTTCACCGTTAATTCTTCCTCACTCGGAAGAATTGGTTTCCTTGAAATCACTTTGCCCTTTGATTTCTTCCCGCATACACATACAGGGAAAGAAGGCGGGCATGTACATGGCTTCTCACTGGTATTGAATATATTCTTAACAATTCTATCCTCAAGTGAATGAAATGTGATTACACATATTCTTCCATGATCATTCAGCAGATCAATCATCTGACCTAAAGTATTCTTCAAAACATCCAGTTCATGATTCAGCTCAATTCGAATCGCCTGATACGTCTTCTTTGAAGGATGTCCGCCCTTTGCCCTGACCTTCGCCGGAATCGCCGCTCTGATAATATCATTCAGCTCACCGGTTGTCTCAATAGGCTTCTTCTCTCTGGCGGCCACAATATGCTTGGCAATATTGCGTGCAAATTTATCTTCACCATAATCTCTGATCATGTGGAACAATTCTGTCTCCGTGTAATCATTGACTATATCTCTGGCTGTCTTCGTCTGTCTCTGATCCATACGCATATCAAGAACAGTATCTTCTCTGTAGGTAAATCCTCTCTCAACAGTATCAAGCTGATAAGAAGATACCCCCAGATCCAACACGATTCCATCTACACCATGGATACCCAAATCTTCAAGTACCTGCGGCATGGCACTGTAATTACTTCTGACAACTGTCACTTTGTCACCGAAAGGTGCCAGCCGTTCACCGGCTGCCTGAATCGCTGCGGCATCCTGATCAATGCCGATCAGCCTTCCGCCATCGCCTAACCTTTGCAGAACAGCGTTGGCATGTCCGCCCCCGCCTAAAGTACCATCCACATAAATACCATTCTCTTTTATATCTAATTGTTCAATCGTTTCATTCAGTAAAACAGAATAATGCTGAAACGTCATAATATCCTCCTATATCTTCACACCGAGACTTGCCATATGGGCTGCAACTGCTTCCATATCTTCGTCATCCAGGTCACTCTCCACATCCCATTTCTCTGCGCTCCAGAGTTCAATACGGGTATCCATGCCCGTCAGTACAACATCCTTCTGGAGATCTGCGTATTTGCGAAGTGAAGCCGGTACAAGAATACGTCCCTGCTTATCAAATTCACATTCTGTTGCTCCTGACATAAAGAAACGCTTGAACTGTCTGCTGCCTTTATCAATGGTAGATAACTCTCTTAAATTTGCAGTAAATTCCCGCCATTCTTCCATCGGGTGAATCCACAGACAGCCGTCAAGGCCTTTGGACAAAATAAAAGTCTCCCCCAGATCTTCTCTATACTTCTGGGGAATGATCACTCTGCCCTTTGTATCTATTGTATGATAATACTCACCAATAAAGCCATCCATTCCATGTCCACCTTTGTTTTACGGGAATCCTCGTGTCTGCCACAACATCAAGGTGTTAAATCCCACTTTAAACCACTATTTACCACAAATCACCACTTATGTTATTTATTTTAGACTATTCACGTCAATATATCAATAGGTAAAATCGAAATTTACTTTTAAATTTTTGTGAACTTTTGGCATTGCAAAAAATTATATAAAAGAATGTGCTTTGGCACATTCTCGCGCTGAGGCGCAGTTGCTCCGGCAACCATCTACCCTTGC
>JABLTO010090063.1_pt1 | contig 10197 bp, 9 predicted proteins | sample 7160091 | NCBI WGS metagenome assembly JABLTO01 (sample SAMN14651225, study PRJNA627086) | human gut metagenome | isolation source: feces | host: Homo sapiens
AAGGGCTATGAGTCAAAATTTGACTCATAACCCTCATAACTATTGATTAATCTTATATCAGTTTTTTGTGTTTACACAAAACTTGAAACAGTCTCTGGTTAAACAATAACATGAGATGTTTTGAAATTGTTTTTGCTTCTACCGTTTAAAAGATTGCTTATAGTTAAACAATAACATGAGATGTTTTGAAATATTAAAACTGGATAATCTTTTCCGCAATATTTTTCCGTTAAACAATAACATGAGATGTTTTGAAATCACCTAAAAAAACTATAAAATACAGAAAGCATTATGTTAAACAATAACATGAGATGTTTTGAAATTTTACTTACCATCATGCAATGCATGACAGTCACATGTTAAACAATAACATGAGGTGTTTTGAAATATAATTGTATGTCTTTTAGAATGACAACTGATCTGTTAAACAATAACATAAGATGTCTAAATAACATTTAACGAAGGTATAAAATAGTCGGTGCTACATACTTATTTTTATCTAAAAAATAATATTAATCATTATAAAAGAAAAGGTAATTATTAAAAGCTATTTGACAAATAAGAAAAGAAAGAGTATTATTATGTATAAACAATAACATAAATGTATTGAAATTTATACAAGAAAAGGTAATATTTCTTATCTTAAACCGTAACATGTAATGTATTACAACAAATCAACCAAAGAAAACAGTGAATGGAGGGATGCTGATGCTGGTATTTGAATACCAATGCAAGCTCAAATTTCTAAAAAGCATAAATCATAAAACAATAGCAGAAAAAATAAATTACTTTTTAGACAGTGTACTTGCAAAAGATCAAGAATTTTTACAATATCATGAAAATAAAGGTTATAAATACTATGTAACAGATGCACCATGGCCAATTGAAAAAGATGGTATTTATAAAGAAGGTAAGGTTTATACTCTAAGAATCAGAACCGTAAAACAAGAATTAGCAGAATTTTTCTCTGAGAAATTATATGCTCATACATCAAAAGAACTTCTAGGAATTGGTGGAAAGTTAAGAATTATTCCTAAAAAGCATATTGAAGAACTTTATTCTATTACACCAATTGTAGTTAAGACGGATGAGGGGTATTGGAGAGGAAACATGACAGTTCCTGAATTTGAAAAAATAATTAAGATTAATCTAATTAAAAAATATAAACAATTTACGGGACAAAATATTAGTGAGGATATTTTGTTGTATGATGTAATGAAATTTAATAATAGAGTGCCGATTAAAGTTTCATATAAAAATATCAATTTGTTAGGGGACAAATTGAGCTTTAGAATATCAAATGAACAATTGTCACAAGAATTGGCTTATTTTGCATTGGGAGTAGGCTTGGGCTGTAATAACGCAAGGGGACTCGGATTTTTGAATTACAAATATTTATAGGGAAGGAGGGAAGATTCTTTATGTTACAAGAAGCAATGGAAGTATTCCAGATTATGTTACAAGAAAAAGGAGAGCGCATTATAACAGATGCTTATATTCCTAAAGACGGAACCTATCGGTTAATTGTAATGAAAGATGATGGTTGGGTAATAAAAGATCCTGTAGATATCATTTTTAACAAAAAAACAAATACTGTAGATATAAGCAATGATATGGATTATTTGTTGATTCAAGAATTAGATTATAAAAGTAAACTACTCGAAATGAATAAACCAATAGATCCTAAAAAAGTAATTCATTCAAACAACTATCTATCATTAGCAGTCAAGAAAGAAAGTGTCACATCAGGAAAATTATCAGAAGAAATTATTCAACAATATTATGAAATTTTAAGAAACCCAAACAAAAAATATGAAAAAAAACCACAAGCAAGAGCATTATATCATGTTGCAGAAGAAAGACTGGGGCAGCCTGACATTGAAGCAATAGATAAAATAGAGAAGTTCATATTAGCCAATAAAGAAGATATTTGGAAAGGCATAAATCTTGAGAAAAAGAATTATGTAAAATTATTTTTTGTGTATCAAGAAGAGGAGAAAACAAAAGAAATTTATAAAATTGAAAGTGAAAGATATTTAATTCCGAATATTTACAATAATAATAATTTTAATATGGAGTTTGAAAAAGGAATTGTTGGTTTGCCAAATGATAATATGGGAATGAACAGTAAAAAGCCATATTTGGAAAATAAGACAAGAAAAGTGAAAGTTCCATATTTGTTAGACCAAGAAAGTGCATTATTGCAATCAAAGTTTTTTGATTATCTTTTTGGACAAGTATCAAAAAAACGATTTCACATTTATGTGGATAATATAGATAAAAAAATTTGCTCGTATACAAATAAAGATAAGCCAGAAGATATAGTGAGTGGATATTATTTAAGATGTAGAATGGGGAAAGCTGGTGCTGAGATTTGTGAAGCGGATGTGATTACTCATTATAAAACAAAGTTGGAACCGGGACTTGTTTTAAAAAACTATATTGAGATCCCTGAGGAAAGAATAGAAAAATCTAAGATTCACTATGATGAAGCGATAGAAGACCAATGGGTAATTATGGATTTGATCAATGGCATATTTTTTGAAGGAAAATTAAAGAATAATTTTTTTACAGATGCAAGAGATATGAACATTTATGATGATTGTTTAAAGCAATCTATCTTAAAAAGTAGAAATATTTTAGCAAATTGGTTTTGGCGTGGAGAACAAAATCAATTGGTAAAAATATTGGATGATGTATCGTTAGCTTTAATTAAGAATTCAATCTTAAATGATGAAACATTTGCAGCACAGAGAAAATTTAATTTAAGATGGTCACTTTTAGAGTATTTAGATGATCAGGAGGTAGGAGTTCATATGAGTGAGATTAGAAATCAACTGAGAGAACATATTAATGTAGCAAAAGATGTGGAATGGGATTTTATATCAGATGAGGAATATTCGTATGCTGTAGGACAGGCAGTTTCTTATTTGTTGCATTTAAGTAAAGCAAATAATAAAACAGAGTCTTATGTAAATCCATTTTTTAATGCAAAGAATTCAAAAGTTATAAAACAACGATTATTACGAATGTATACGAAATATAATTATCAAATCATTCACATCAATGGAGGTAGAAATGCACAACTTTTATCTCATGTAATGGAGTATGAACCAAAAGAAATAAAACATGAATTGATCATGGCAGGTTTTACAGCACCATCATTAATGTATGAAAAGAAAACGGACGATGAGGATAACGAATAGGAGGAATGAACAATGGATAAAAGAGTTTATGGTGTATTAGGAATTTCAGCAATTATGGCAAACTGGAATGCAGATTTTTCAGGATATCCAAAAACAATTACTAGTGGAGAAATATTTGGAAGTGATAAAGCTTTAAAATACCCAATGAAAAAAATGTGGGATGATCAGGGAGATAAGGTATTATACATTAAGTCCTTACGTTTTGAAAAAGGTAAAAAAGGTGCCACTTCATTAATTCCAAGAAGTTTAAAAGAAAGATATGAACAGTTATTTCAGGTAGAAGATTTAAAAAAGAACACGGATGTCAAAGAAGTTTTGGAAAATTTATTTCAAGCTGTTGATGTTAAGAATTTTGGAGCAACTTTTGCAGAAGCATCTGTTAATATATCGATTACAGGAGCAGTACAGTTTGGACAGGGATTTAATAAATACGAAGAATGTGAACCACAGGAACAGCCAATTCTTTCTCCTTTCCGAGATGCAACTAAAGCAACTGAAGAAAAAGGAGAGGCAAAAAATTCTACATTAGGAACAAAGATTGTAACTGATGAAGCGCATTATTTCTACCCATTTGTAATAAATCCGGCTGCATATAGAGAATATATGGAACTTGGAGTTACTGAAGGTTATACAGAGGATGATTATAATAAATTTAAAGAAACAGCCTTAGTTTCTGCCACTTCTTATTCAACGAACGCAAAAGAAGGATGTGAAAATGAGTTTGCGATGTTTGTTGAAACAGAACCTCATTTATATTTACCAAATTTAACACAGTATATAACTTTTGAAAAAGGTGAAAACAAGAATACGATTCATATCTCTGCAGGAGAAGTATTAGCAACATTAAAAGAGCAGATTAAGTCAATTGAAATCTACTATAATCCAAGTACAACAGAAATTGCAGATGATTTAGAAGGAGCAAAATATTATCATATTGTTACACGAAAAGAGGTGTAATATATGAAAGCACTAAAATTTATCCTTTCGGGGAAAACAGCATTTTTTAAGGTACCGATGGTAAATTCAGTTTGCTATTTTACTTATGGAAATATTCATAAGCCAGCATTACTTGGAATGTTTGGAGCAATTTTAGGATATAAAGGATATGGTTATGAAATAACAAACTTTCCAGAATATTATGAGAAGCTAAAAGATGTAAAAATTTCAATTGTCCCAAATTCTGAGAATGGATATTTTAATAAGAAATTTCAACAATTCAATAATTCTGTAGGTTATGCATCTCAGGAACAAGGTGGAAATTTGATTGTAAAAGAACAATGGCTTGAAGATCCATCTTGGACGATTTATATTATGTTGAATAATGATGAAAGTCAGAAATTAGCGGACATGATCATTCACAGCCAGTGTGTATATATTCCGTATTTAGGGAAAAATGATCATCCGGCAACAATAGAAAAAGCCAAATATGTGGAAGTTAAAAATGTTGATGCTGAGAATCTTACGATTCAGAGTTTAAGTCTTAGTGAAGCATTAGATTTTGATCAAGATGAAATGGATTTTAAATATGAGGAATATTTACCATTAACATTGAATTTAGAAACAAATCATCATGAATTAAAGAAGTTTATATTAACGAATGCACCAGTTGAGGAGGCTTTTACAGAAATTTATGAAGATGGAGAAAAACATATTACCTTTTATTGAGTTAGAAGATATTGCTTCGTTTAACTATCCTGTTTATGCACATATGAAAGAAAAAGATGGTATTACGATTTATGAGACGTTAGAAGAACATACGAATCGTTGCAAATATTATTTTAAAAGAATATTTTATCAAAAGGAACTTGATTGTGTGGTACGAAGATTTAGTGAAGCATTGGAGTTTAAAAACAAAAAAGCTGTTTATCGGTGGATGATTAAGTTGTTATGGCAGATGATCATATTTCATGATATTGGAAAATGTAACCCGAATTTTCAACGAAAAAAGATGAAAAATAATGATGATTCTATACCAGAAAGTTTGAAAGGACTTTCTGGTACAGAACATTCCTTTTTATCTTCTATTCTATATCTGGATTACTTTTTTGATTTATTAGAAAAAGAAGAAGCATTTGAAAAAAAAGAGAAGAAGAAAATGATGGTCATAATCTGGGAACATGCTTATATTATATCCAGGCATCATAGCGATTTAGAGTCACTTAACAGTTATGCAGAGTGTACGGACAGTCCAGAAAAAAGAGAGTTGATACATTTTTTGTCTGATCAGAATAAATTCCCGAAGATACAAAAGCAGAATGAAAAGAATATTTTCAATGTTTTTAAGAAACATTATAGTGCAAAGAAGAACTTTGAAAAAGAAGAGAACATACAAAAATATTTTTATTACAGACTTACATATTCATTACTTGTAGCAAGTGATTATCATGCGACAACGGAATTTATGCAAGATATGAAAAAAGATGATTTGGCAGATGGATTATCAATTGCAGAATATGAAGAATCATATAAGAATTCAGATATTTCAAAGAGTATTCGCAACTATGAACATACAAAATATATAGAGAAAGACAAATATCTTGAATCTATTACAGATATGAATGAACTTCGAAGTGAATTATTTCTTGATGCAGAAAAGGAATTAAATAAACATTTAGATAATGAGCTGTTTTTCTTAGAAGCTCCAACAGGAAGTGGGAAAAGTAACACAGCATTACAATTGAGTTTTCATTTAATGGGTGAACATGGAAAGAAGTTATTTTATATTTATCCATTTAATACGCTTGTTGAACAAAATATGAAAACATTGAGTGAGCTTTTCAAGGATAAGAAATTACAGGATCAAATTGTTGTGGTAAACTCATTGACACCGATTACAGTAAAAGAAAATATAAAAAATGAAGATTCTACGAATTATTATCAAGAAGCGTTATTGGATCGACAATTTTTGAATTACCCAATGATTTTATCAACGCATGTGAGTTTTTTTAATGTTTTATTTGGATCAAAAAAAGAAGATATTTTTGGATTTTACCAACTAACAGATTCTGTAATTGTGCTGGATGAAATTCAGAGTTATCGTAATTATATTTGGACAGAGATTATTACAATGTTAAAATATTGTGCTTCGTTAATGGGCATGAAGATTATTATTATGTCCGCAACATTGCCTAATTTAGAAGTGTTAACAGACGAGAAAAATCAAGTAGTTCATTTAATGCAGAATCGAAATTTATATTTTGAACATCCGATTTTTAAGAATCGAGTCAAAATATCGTATGAGTTATTAGAAGATGATAAAATAACATATGAGAAATTGTTACAACACATTATTGAGAATAAGGAAAAACAACAAAAAATATTGATTGAATTTATCAAAAAAGATTCGGCGTATACTTTTTATCAAATGCTGATAGAATCAAAAGAAATAGAATGTGATGTAAAATGTATTACAGGAGATGATTCTATTTATGAACGTGAAAAAATATTAAATCCAATAAAAAGTGGAGAAATGAAAGACCTGATTTTGGTAGCAACTCAGGTAATAGAAGCTGGTGTTGATATTGACATGGATGTTGGATATAAAAATGTTTCCTTACTTGATAGTGAAGAACAGTTTTTGGGTCGTATTAATCGTTCATGTAAGAGAAAAGGAAAGGCGTATTTTTTCTATATAGATTCATGGGAAAAAATTTATCAAAAGGATTTTCGTAAAAATCGTGAATTTACATTATGTGAAAGGAATATGCAGCAAATTTTGGAGAATAAACATTTTTATGATTATTATAATCAGGTTTTTAAACTACTCCGTAAAAACTTAAACGAAAATACTGATGGAAAAGGAATAGAAGATTTTTGGAATAATATTAATAAGTTAAACTTTTCTGAAATTGCGAAAAGAATGCAATTGATAGATGATAATAGTTGGAGCATGGATATTGTTTTGTGTCGTAGACTTGAATTAGAAGATGGAACTGTTTTAGATGGCGAAGAAGTTTGGAATGAATACAAAAATATATTGGAAGATTCAGATATGGAATATGCAAAAAAGCAGATAAAACTTTCGGTTGCTCGAAGCAATCTTAAATATTTTACATATAGAATCAAAAAAAATTCAGATTTAATATATAATGATATTTTAGGAGAACTTCGATGTATCTATGATGGAGAACAATATTTTGAAAACGGAAAGTTAAACAAAAAGCTGTTGGAACAATCAGGAGGAGTATTTATTGATATTTAAAAGTACAAAATTTTACCAAGTGATTTCCAGAAAAAGTGTTAGAAATGGCTGAAATATGTACTTTTTTAGAAAAACAGTAAATTGAGGGGGCACTTGGAAAAAATAATGGAAAGGTACATAAAATCGTTGTTTTTTTAAAAAGACCATTAAAAAATGACGTAAAATCGTTGGTTAAATAATAACATGAGATGTTTTGAAATAGATGATCTTATTTTAAGAATCAAACATTATATGGTTAAATAATAACATGAGATGTTTTGAAATCAATAAATTATTGTTAACCACCAAACTTTATACAAGTGTTAAATAATAACATGAGATGTTTTGAAATCAGTAGCTATTGCAAGGATTCCATATGCAATAACTGTTAAATAATAACATGAGATGTTTTGAAATCTGTCAGGGCCATCATTTTTTTCTGCTCTGGTGTAGTTAAATAATAACATGAGATGTTTTGAAATAAGTGATATTATCACATTGTTAAAAATGCAAATGGTTAAATAATAACATGAGATGTTTTGAAATGAGTCTGACAAACTAAGGAAGTGGTTTACCTGAATACGTTAAACAATAACATGAGATGTTTTGAAATAAAAAAGCAAGTCCATTAATACTGTTCTGATCAAGTGTTAAACAATAACATGAGATGTTTTGAAATTTGCATTTGCGATCTGTGTCGGTTTCTTCCCAAGAAGTTAAGCAATAACATGAGATGTTTTGAAATCTTACAACAGACACTGGATGGATAGATGTTACCGGTTAAACAATAACATGAGATGTTTTGAAATTTCAGCCATACGATAAACGGCGGATCAACTGCGTGTTAAACAATAACATGAGATGTTTTGAAATATCACAAAAGAGCTCACAGGTGTCGTAAAAGATGTCGTTAAACAATAACATGAGATGTTTTGAAATACCTCTAAGGTCGGGGATGAATTCGCTCTCGCCATTAGTTAAACAATAAAATAAATTTATAAGCACATTTGATTAATTTCTAATTTTAAGGAGGAGTCTATGAGAGTTAATGGAACATTAATCAATTATTATTTCCATTGTAAAAGACAGTGTTATTTACATGGAAATAGGTTGAATCTTGAAGATAATAGTGAAATCGTACAAATTGGAAAGGCAATTCATGAAGAACGATTACAAAGTTCGAACAGTGAAATAGCAATTGAAAATATTAAATTAGATAAATTAACAAAAGAGTATTTAACAGAGGTAAAAAAATCAGATGCTGATGTAGAAGCAGCAAAATGGCAATTATTATATTACCTAAGTGTTTTAAAAAATAAAGGAATTTATCGAAAAGGGAAACTAGAATTTGTTGAAAAAAACAAATCTAATAAAAAAGTAGTAATTTTGGAATTAACAGAGGAGAGGGAGAATGAATTAAAAAAATTATTGAATCAATAGAAAAACTTTTAAATTGTCAAGACATACCAGAACGTCTTAATAAAAGTGGATGTAAAAAATGTGCATATTATGAGTATTGTTACATATGAAAGAAGGGATAATATGGGAAGTACAAGATATATTATGTCAATAGGAGAATTATCAAGGAAAGACAATTCTATATGTTTTCGAAAAAATGGTAAAAATGTATACATTCCAATTGAAAATACAAAGGAATTATTTTGTTTAAACGAAGTATCATTGAATTCAAAATTGTTGGATTTTTTAAGTCAAAATCATGTAATTGTACATTTTTTTAATTATTATGGTATGTATAGTGGAACTTTTTATCCAAAAGATCAATATTTAAGTGGGAGATTGTTAGTTGCCCAAGTAAATAAGTATCAAACAGATAGATAGAGATTATTTTTCTGAAGAATAATTGTAAAAGTAAAAATCTGTCAAAAGCTTTATTTATTTTTGGGCGCTATGGCTTATTATAATTAAATAAGAAAACGTATTTACTGATGATAGAGAGGGAGAATTAATTATGTCATTTCAAGATGAATTAAATAGAGTCACAAAGACACCAGAAGATGTATTAAGTAAAAGGGAAAAGGAGTCATATGCAAAGGGAGTTGATTCTGCACAAAGATCGTATGAAAAAATAAAAGAAGAATTATTGGAATATGCTAAGCAAGGAAAATATGAGACTGTTAATTCGAAAAAACGGATAACGTATAAATATAAGAGTGATAATCTCTGGGATACATTTTTAGATAATATATTAAACTTAAAAATAAGAAATGTGACTATTAATAAATCATTTTTTAATAAACATGGGCAAGCAGCACAAGAGGCATGGTTTTATATAAAAGATCAGGTAGCATTTGATGCGTATATGGAAACTTTACAGGAATTATGTAGAAAAGATGGAATTTCAACCAAACTAACAGTTTGTTATAATAGTTTACAGGGTGAAAAAACATACGATATTGATGAAAAAATAATAGATTATGTATTGGTGTCATACACACTTAAAGTATATATAATATGTACTGTAGAATATTAATATATGAGCTTAAGCATTCCTGTAATTCATAAATAATGTCAATAGACAAAAACAGGAACCTCACAGTATAATTAAGATATCATCTTGGCGGATGAAAAACATCTTAATTATCGGAGGTCCTTATAATGAATTATACACAGAATGAAAAGATTGAACAAGTGAAAGAATCAACTTTAGTACTCGGAGTTGATATCGGAAGTTCTGAACACTATGTCAGAGCATTTTATTACCGGGGAAGAGAGCTGACAAGAAAAGTATTTCGATTTTCAACTGATATCAATGGATTTAACAGTTTTTATGACTGGGTTACACAAATATGC